>ENA-OQBL01000319-OQBL01000319.1-human-gut-metagenome-genome-assembly--contig:-NODE-319-length-26868-cov-9.805654_pt1 | contig 26868 bp, 33 predicted proteins | sample MGYA00242747_ERZ504553 | MGnify/ENA primary metagenome ERZ504553 (study PRJEB26092, sample SAMD00036240) | human gut metagenome | host: Homo sapiens | study: EMG produced TPA metagenomics assembly of...
AAAACACATGGACAAGCCTGGGAAAAAGGAAGAAAAAAGTGTATCACCGGAGAACGTGCAAAATAAAAATTTACATGAGGATGAGGAAGAAAACCGCATAATTTCAACTGTTTTGCAGGAAATTTTCCCATAGTGGAATGTTTTTTATCAAAAACAATACATAAATTGACACAGGAATATAAAATATGTAACATTTTCAAAACCGGCATGGGTGTGCAGTGAAAACGCACACCCTATTTTTAAACGGAATATGAGCAAAAGTGGAGAACACTACCCATTTTTATACTAAAATTTGACAAATGGAAATTCCTGTGCTACAATAAGCCACGTAACAAACTTGTAACAAATGAAATAAAGTGTTTAAAAACGCAACATAAGTGTAATACTTATTGCATAAAATGTTACGAATCCACGGGTAAAAGGTGGATGAAACAAACTACGGAGGTTCATCAATGAAAGCAAGCAAAAAGGTGATGGAAAGTGTAATCGTGTCGGGACTGGCACTCACACTGGCGGTCACTGCAGTTACCGGTAATGGAGTGAATATTGCAGCAAAGGATGCAGCAGACACACAGTTTGTCAATAACGGGATTGCCGGAGTGGCATCTGCCATGAATGAATATGAACTGGAGTCGGCAGACTATCTGGACAGATATATTTCTGTTGAAAAGACAAATGCGGCTTTGGTTGCGGCAACAGCAGATGGAACGGTTATATCCGGAAATGATACAAGTGAAGAAACCACGGAAAAGGAATCTGTTTCCGAAGAGGAACAGGAGTGGCAGAATAAGCTGATGGCGAAGGTGGATGATTTTCTTTACGTTCGCGAAAAGGCAGATTCTGATTCCGAAATTGTCGGAAAGATGTACAAAGGGGATCGCGCAGTTGTGAAAGAAGCAGGCGATACCTGGACAAAGATTGAGTCCGGCAATGTAACAGGATATGTAAAGAATGAGTATTGTGTGACAGGAACAGATGCATTAAATTATGCAAAGAAACACTGTGATACGGTTGCGAAGGTTTCCATTGACGGTCTTCGTATTCGTAAAGCACCCGACACAGATGCGGAGGTAGTGAAAACCGTTGCATCGGGTGAGCACATGGATGTGAATACAAAAGCCGAAGAAACAGACGGATGGATTGCCGTCAAAGTTGGTTCGGATACCTGTTATGTGAGTGACGATTATGTGACCGTCACACTGGATACAGGCAAAGCGGTTACCATTGAGGAAGAACAGGCAGCAATCAAGGCTGCCGAAGAGAAAAAGGCAGCGGAAGAAGCAAAGAAGAATGCTTCTGTTTCTGCTGAAAAGAAATCATCGTCCGGTCAGTCGGCATCTTCCCAGACAACACAGAATGCGTCGATTGCTGCAAGTGCGGATGAAGAGACACTTCTGGCAGCACTTGTACAGTGTGAGGCCGGAGGAACCAGCGTACAGTGTATGACAGCGGTTGGAGCTGTTGTTGTTAATCGTGTCAGAAGCGGCGGATTTGCAAATTCTATCTACGGAGTTATCTATCAGAGAGGTCAGTTTGGACCGGCATCTTCCGGCAGACTTGAAGCAAGACTTGCCAGCGGTGTCAGCGCAAGCGCCAGACAGGCAGCGAGAGCCGCATTAAACGGCAGTGATCCGACAGGTGGGGCAAAATACTTCAAACTGGCATCCAGCGGTCATGCGGGAACGGTTGTAGGACCGATTGTATTTTATTAAACTTAAAAATCCAGGAGCTTTGTCGAAAGGCAGAGCTCCTTTTTTGATCGGTCAATTTTCCATACCATTGTTGTAAAATTCCGGCAAATGGAGTAAAATGTTTTCAACGTACACTTAAGGAGGAAGAGCAATGACATTAAAGGGACGTAATTTGTTAAAAATGATGGATTTTACACCGGAGGAGATCCTGTATTTTGTGGATCTGTCCGCAGAGCTGAAAGAGAAGAAACATCAGGGAATCATGCATGACAGTCTGGTTGGAAAAAACATTGCACTGATTTTCGAGAAGACAAGTACAAGAACCCGATGCTCTTTCGAGGTAGCTGCACATGATCTGGGTATGCATGTGACATATCTTGATCCGAGCGGTTCCCAGATTGGAAAAAAGGAAAGTATTCCGGATACCGCACGTGTTCTGGGACGTATGTTTGATGGAATCGAATATCGTGGATACGGACAGGAAATCGTGGAAGAACTGGCAAAGTATGCAGGGGTTCCGGTGTGGAACGGACTGACCAATGAATCCCATCCGACACAGATGATTGCCGATATGCTTACCATCAAGGAGCATCTTGGAAAACTTAAGGGTGTGAAGTTTGTATACATGGGAGATGCCCGCTACAATATGGGCAATTCCCTGATGGTTACCTGTGCAAAGCTTGGCATGCATTTTGTTGCCTGCACCAATCCAAAATATTATCCGGACAAGAAGCTCGTGGATTACTGTGTGGACGTGGCCTCCATGACAGGAGCAACCATCACACTGACAGACAGTGTTGCGGAAGCAACCAGGGATGCTGATGTCATTTATACAGATGTATGGGTATCCATGGGTGAACCGGAAGAAGTATGGGCAGAGCGTATCAATGACCTGAAACCGTATCAGGTAAATACCGATGCATTCAAAAATGCAAAGGACAGCGCGATCTTCATGCATTGTCTGCCGGCATTCCATGATTTAAAGACCACGATCGGAAAACAGGTTTATGAAAAGTTTGGATTATCCGAGCTGGAAGTGACCGATGAGGTATTTGAAAGTGAGCGCTCCGTTGTCTTCGATGAAGCTGAGAACCGTATGCATTCCATCAAGGCGATCATGAAGGCAACGTTATCTGACTAAGAAAAAACGTTTACATATTTTTGTGAATGGAAAGTATGATTATGAAAGCAGAAATTTTAAGACTGCTCCGTGAGACGGACGGATATGTGTCCGGTCAGGAGCTGTGCAATCAGTTTGGCGTATCCCGGACCGCTGTCTGGAAGGCAATTAACCAGCTGAAAGAGGCCGGTTATGAGATTGAGGCGGTGCAGAATAAGGGATATCATCTGGTATCTGTGCCGGACCGTATGGACGAAGTGGAGCTGGCAAGCATCCGAAAGACCGAATGGGCAGGCGCGGAAACGTATTATTTTGACAAGATTGATTCCACGAACACGAAAGCAAAAGAACTGGCAGAAGAAGGACATCCGTCCGGAACTTTTGTGGTAGCGGACCAGCAGACTGCGGGAAAAGGACGTCGCGGACGGTCATGGGATTCCCTTCCGGGAACGGGAATTTATATGACACTCATGCTCAAACCGGACATCAATCCGAACCATGCATCCATGCTGACCCTCGTGACAGCGATGGCAGTGGCAAATGCAATGCACCGGGTGACGGGAGCAGAGGCTTTGATCAAATGGCCGAATGATATTGTCATAAATGGTAAGAAGATCTGTGGTATTCTTACGGAAATGAGTGCACAGTTTGACTATATCAACCATATAGTGATCGGAATCGGAATTAATGTGCACAATGAAAGCTTCCCGGAAGAACTGCAGGATCATGCAGGTTCCCTGCTGCTGGAGTGCGGAAAACGTGTGCACCGTGCAGATCTGATTGAGGCATTTCTGGAAGAATTTGAACGGCTGTATGCGATCTATCTGCAAACCGAGGATCTGTCAGCATTACAGGAAGAGTACGATCAGCTGCTGGTGAACCGTGGCCGGCAGGTGCGCGTGCTGGACCCGAAGGAGCCATTTGAGGGAAAGGCTATGGGAATTACAAAAAATGGGAGAACTGATCGTAGACACCTGGGAGTCAAGAAAACTGGTGTCTTCCGGAGAAGTCTCCGTGAGAGGAATCTATGGATATGTCTAAAGAGGCAAATGAGGTAGTATTGTGCGTATCCAACGCATACCAGAAAAAATTTTATCTGAATGAAAACTTCAACGGACTTCCACAGTCCATCCGTGACGAGTTAAAAATCATGTGCGTCATTTACACCGAGGATATCGGCGGAGTATTGGAGCTGGTATTTGATGAAGCGGGAAATCTGGAACTTCGCACTTCCTGTAAAGAGGGCGATTTCTGCTATGATGAGATCGGAAGCGTGCTGAAAATCAAGCAGCTGCGCAACGAAAAAAGGGAATTGCTGGAAGCACTTGAGATGTATTACAAAGTTCTGTATCTGGGCGAAGGCTTAGAGGCACTGGACGAGGAGGAAGACGAATGATATTAACCATAGATGTTGGAAATACGAATATTACCTGCGGGGTGTTTCAGGGCGATGAGATCGCTGCAAGTTTTCGTATTACGACAAAAATGCCACGGACATCGGAACGAGTATGGGATGATGCTTATGAATCTGCTGGAGCAGAACGATATTCATCCGGCAGAAATTAAGGATGCTATTATCTGTTCCGTGGTGCCGAATGTGATGCATTCCCTGAGGGGCGGACTTGTCAAATATTTCCATATCACACCGATCGTGGTGGAGGCGGGCATCAAAACGGGAATCCGCATTGTGACACCGAATCCGCAGCAGATCGGAGCTGACCGTATTGTGGATGCAGTCGGGGCATATGAAATATACGGAGGTCCGGTGCTTGTCATTGATTTCGGTACCGCCACAACCTATGATTATGTGGATGAAAGCGGAGCCTTTCAGGGAGGGATCACAGCACCCGGAATCCGGATTTCGGCAAAAGCCTTGTGGGAAGATGCTGCAAAACTTCCGGAGATCGAGATCAAAAAGCCGGCATCAATTCTCGGAAAAGACACGATCACAAGTATGCAGGCAGGGCTTGTGTACGGACAGATCGGACAGACCGAATATATTATTAACCGCGTGAAAGCGGAAGTCGGACTTGAAAACATCAAAACCGTTGTAACCGGAGGACTTGGCCGCATCATTGCCAATGAGACGGATGCTGTGGATATTTACGATCCGAACCTGACGTTAAAAGGGATCAATCTTGTGTATAAAAAACAGAATCGGAAAATAAAATAGTTATGATCAGACCACTTCAGATCGGCAGTGTGACACTGCCAAACAATTTAATATTAGCTCCTATGGCAGGCGTAACCGACCTGCCATTTCGCTTGTTGTGCAAAGAGCAGGGGCAGGGCTTTTGTGCATGGAAATGGTAAGTGCCAAAGCAATTCTCTATGAAAAACCGTAATACACAGGCACTTCTGACGATTGATCCGCGGGAAAACCCGGTGTCTTTGCAGTTGTTTGGATCAGATCCGGATATTATTGCAGAGATTGCACATCAGATTGAGGATCGCCCATTTGATATTCTTGACTTGAATATGGGCTGCCCAGTGCCAAAGATTGTCAACAATGGGGAAGGCTCGGCACTCATGAAGAATCCAAAACTTGCAGGCGAGATCATTGAAAAGACGGTAAAAGCGATCAAAAACCGGTTACGGTAAAAATCCGCAAAGGGTTTGATGACGAGCATGTCAATGCGGTGGAGATGGCAAAGATTGCGGAAGCTTCCGGTGCGGCAGCAGTTGCCGTGCATGGACGGACCAGGGAGCAGTTCTATTCCGGCAAGGCAGACTGGGACATTATCCGTCAGGTAAAAGAAGCCGTAAAGATTCCGGTCATCGGAAACGGAGATCTGCTTACGGCGGAGGATGTGATTGCCATGGAAGAACAGACCGGATGTGATGGCTTCATGATCGCAAGGGGCGCACAGGGAAATCCGTGGATTTTCCGGCAGATCCTGCATTATTTTGAAACAGGGGAGCATCTGCCGAAGCCGCCGGCATCGGAGGTGGCACAGATGATTCTGCGTCATGCCCGGATGATGCTGGAGTTTAAAGGTGAATATATCGGTATCCGTGAGATCCGCAAGCATGCGGCATGGTATACCGCCGGATATCCGCATGGAGCACGGCTGCGTGTGGCAATCAATCAGGTGGAAAATTACGAACAGCTGGAGACACTATTGATGGAGTATTTCGTCTGATGAATAGAAAGCTGTGTCGATGTTCACGGAATTGCTGTTCAGGTTGCTGGGTGGACACGGTGTGGGGCGGGCGGTAACTTCACGGATGAGCGACAGTCCGGTTTGAAGGAGAATATCTTGACAGAATGTGGACAATTCGCTATAATACCTAGGTTATTGTGGATTATTTATGCGCTTTTTTTCAAAAAGCTGCATATAAAAAATATAGAATCAGGGGTAAATCAAATGGATAAGAAAAATATCTTGACCTATGAAGGTCTGAAAAAGCTCGAAGACGAACTGCAGAATCTCAAAGTTGTAAAGCGTAAGGAAGTTGCTCAGAAGATCAAAGAAGCCCGTGAGCAGGGTGACTTGTCCGAGAACGCAGAATACGATGCAGCAAAGGACGAGCAGAGAGACATCGAGGCGCGTATCGAGGAGATCGAAAAGATCTTAAAGAATGCCGAAGTCGTTGTTGAGGAAGAGGTCGATCTGGAGAAGATCAGCATCGGATGTAAGGTAAAGATTCTCGACTGCGAGTTCAACGATGAGTTAGAGTACAAAATTGTTGGTTCCACAGAGGCAAACAGCTTAAAGGGAAAGATCAGTAATGAATCACCGGTAGGCCGCGCACTGTTAGGTAAAAAAGTAGGCGATACCATTACCGTAGAGACACAGGCTGGAGAGTTATCTTACAAGGTACTCGAGATCCAGAGATCAACCGTAGATTAAGAGAGGAAATGAAAATGGCAGGACAGAATAACGGAAAGCAGGGCGGACAGCAGCAGGATGTCAACCAGCTGTTAAAGGTGCGCCGTGAAAAGCTTGCAAATCTGCAGGAAGCGGGACAGGATCCGTTTCAGATTACCAAATATGACGTAACCCATCACACATCAGATGTGAAGGAACTTTACAATGCACACGAAGAGAAGCTTTTAGCCGGCAGACCGGCAGTTAATACCGATGGTATGGACGAGGCAGCTGCAAGAGAGGCAGTCAAAGCAGATTATGAGGAGAGAAGAAGCATCATGGATGCCGATCCGGTCCACGTATCCATCGCAGGACGTATGATGTTCAAGCGCGTCATGGGAAAAGCATCTTTCGCAAACATTCAGGATCTCAAGGGAAGCATCCAGATCTATGTTGCGCGTGACGCAATCGGAGAAGATCTGTACGCAACTTTCAAGAAATCCGACATCGGTGATATCTGGGGTGTCAAGGGATATGCATTCCGCACAAAGACAGGAGAAATCTCTATCCATGCGGAGGAGATGACACTGCTTTCCAAATCTTTGCAGATCCTTCCAGAGAAATTCCATGGACTGACCGACACGGACATGCGCTACCGTCAGAGATATATCGATCTGATCATGAATCAGGAGAGCAAGGAAGTATTTGTAAAGCGTTCCAAGATTTAAAGGAGATCCGTAACTTCTTAGCAGACCGTGATTTATGGAAGTAGAGACTCCGATGCTTGTTGCAAACGCAGGTGGTGCGGCAGCAAGACCGTTTGAGACACATTACAATGCATTAAATGAGGATGTAAAGCTTCGTATTTCCCTGGAACTTTACTTAAAGAGACTGATCGTTGGTGGTTTGGAGCGTGTATACGAGATCGGCCGTGTATTCCGTAACGAGGGTGTGGATACCCGCCACAATCCGGAATTTACCCTGATGGAGCTGTATCAGGCATACACTGATTACGAGGGCATGATGGAACTGACCGAATCCATGTTCCGTTACCTTGCTGAAAAAGTATGCGGATCTACCAAGATCTCTTACAACGGCGTGGAAATTGACCTTGGAAAGCCATTCGCACGTCTGACGATGAACGATGCCATCAAGAAATATACCGGAATTGATTTCGATCAGGTACCGGATGATGCAGCAGCAAAGAAGCTTGCTGACGAGCATCATATTGCATACGAAGAGCGTCACAAGAAGGGGGATATCATCAACCTCTTCTTTGAGGAATACTGCGAGAAGGAACTGATCCAGCCGACCTTTATCATTGGATCACCCGATCGAGATTTCTCCACTGACCAAGAAGAAACCAAGCGATCCTACAAAGGTAGAGCGTTTCGAGTTGTTCTGCAATACATGGGAGATGTGTAACGCATACTCCGAGTTAAATGATCCGATTGATCAGCGTGAGCGTTTCGCTGCACAGGATGCCAATGCCGCAGCCGGTGATGACGAAGCAGAACACACCGATGAAGATTTCCTGAATGCACTGGAGATCGGTATGCCGCCTACAGGTGGTATCGGATACGGAATTGACCGTTTGGTAATGTTACTGACAGACAGTCAGGCAATCCGTGACGTACTGCTGTTCCCGACAATGAAGTCACAGGGCGCAGCAAAGAACGAAGCAAACAATGCAGCACAGGAAACAAACACAGTTGAGAAGATTGATTTTTCCAAAGTAAAAGTTGAGCCGTTATTCGAAGAAATGGTTGATTTTGACACTTTCAGCAAGTCAGATTTCAGAGCTGTAAAGGTAAAAGCATGTGAAGCTGTTAAGAAATCCAAGAAGCTGTTACAGTTCACTCTGGATGACGGAACAGGCACAGATCGTACCATTTTAAGCGGTATTCACGCTTATTACGAGCCAGAAGAACTGGTTGGAAAAACACTGATCGCTATCACAAACCTGCCGCCAAGAGCTATGATGGGAATTGATTCTTGTGGAATGTTACTTAGTGCAATTCACGAAGAAGAAGGAGAAGAAAAACTTCATCTTCTGATGGTTGATGACCATATCCCGGCTGGAGCGAAGTTATACTAAAAATCAAAAAATGTGTTTGTAAAAGTTGCATACTACAACAGAAGTACAACAAATTTTTGTTGTATAATACGTGATAACACTTGATATTACGTTGTTGTGCTTATGAGTTGAACTTTATAAATGTACCGCAAGGACATTTTCCTAAGAGAGAGTTTAGGAAAGTGTCCTTTTTTGTTGTAGTCGAAATCCAAATTGGAGTTAAAAATAATATTTTAAAGGAGAAGAAGCAATGACAAACACAGCGTTAAGAGCAGAGAATAGCAATTCTCGCACAATTACTTTCAAGAGCAGGGAACACGAAAAATTTTATGAGGAATATCTGAAAAAATGCAGATATCAGGATGTCTACCATCGGGCTTTGGTTTATTGCCTGGGTATCGACAGAGACACAAGAAATAATGTGAATAAAATCTATAATTTTAAAACTGGATGTGTAAAAACGGAATGCCTGCAGGAAGGGTGGCAGACCAGTGGAAGTTTACGAATTGTCCGTATGGCATTTAACCTGTATTGTAATGGAACACCAAGCGTCGGAGATTACGAAGCAGAAGAAGATCAGTTGAAAGAATGTCAGTGTTATACCGTAGAGGATCTGTTTTGCTGTGGATATGCCCGGTATTTCTGGGAAGCTATTAAAATCCGTTATCCAGAGTATTGCTTTTACAAAGACTGGGAGGATATATATGCTGAAAATTAGATTACAGGGTACTTTGAGGGACATTCAATGGTTTCGACGTATTTTGGAAAATCATAAGGAATTGGATGTCCTGGAAGTATCTGATGCTTATGCAAATAAAGGAACAAGTAAATATTTTCGTGTTTATGTAGAAGTAGAAGAAAAACAGTAAATCGGAGGAAGGTATATGTGTAAAGTAATTGCTATTGCAAATCAGAAGGGCGGAGTAGCCAAAACAACGACAACCATCAATCTGGGAGCCGGACTGACAAAGAATGGGAAAAAAGTAGTGCTGGTAGATGCAGATCCGCAGGGACATCTGACAATGGGAATGGGATTTCCCAAAAATCTCAAAGTGACTTTAAAGAGTATGATGGAAAATATCATCATGGGACTGGAGTTTGATCCAAAGGAAGCAGTCTTGCACCATGAAGAAGGGATGGATCTGATTCCGTCCAATAAATTGCTTGCCGGAATGGATATGTCCTTATTTACTGTTGAGGATAGGGAAAAAGTACTGAAAGAGTATCTGGAACTATTGAAAGATGAATATGATTATATTCTGATTGACTGTATGCCATCATTGGGAATGCTGACAATCAATGCGTTGAGTGCAGCGGACAGCGTTCTGATTCCGGTACAGCCACAATATTATGCGGCGGATGGACTTATGGAATTACTGAAAGTGGTAAAAGGAATCCATCAGAGGTTTAATCCGGAATTGCAGATAGAAGGTATTTTGTTCACAATGGATAATTGCCGTTACAATAATGCAAAGAGAAACAAACAGGCAATTAAAACTACATATGGAAATGACATTAAGATTTTTGAGCAGACGATTCCGAGAACGGAAAGTCTTGCAGAAACAGCATCTGAAGGTGTAAGTATATTTGCTTATGATGGAAAAAGCAAAGGGGCAGACAGTTACAGAGAACTGGTTCAGGAGGTGTTGAAACATGCGTAGACCGAAAAAAGAGATTCAGCTTACCTCTTATGATGAGTTACTGGGATTAGAAGAATCACCGGAAAAGAGTATGAACCAGGTTGTGGAAATAGAACTGGAAAAGCTCTATCCTTTCAAAAATCATCCATTTCATGTAAGCGATGATGAAAAAATGGCTGAGACAGTAGAGAGTATTAAAAACTACGGTGTTTTAAATCCTGCTCTGGTAAGACCCCGATCAGAAGGTGGATATGAACTGATTTCAGGTCACAGGAGAAAAAGAGGCTGTGAACTGTGTGGCAAAACAACTATGCCGGTCCTTGTCCGAAACTATACAGATGATGAAGCTGTCATAATTATGGTCGATTCCAACATTCAGCGTGAAAATATTCTGCCAAGTGAAAAGGCCCATGCCTATAAGATGAAATATGATGCTATGAAGCACCAGGGAAGTAAAGGTGAAAAATATACGGCAGATATGGTTGGTGAAACAGCCGGGGACAGTGGAAGAACTGTGCAGAGATATATCCGTCTGGCTTCATTATCAGATGGATTATTGGAATATGTGGACGATAATAAAATCCCTATGATAGTGGGAGAAAAATTGTCTTATCTGAAACCACAGGAACAGGAATGGCTTCTGGAAGGAATTGTCAACAGTAATATCTTTCCGACAAAACAACAGGCAGAACAATTAAAGGAATGCAGTGCAAATGGAAAATTAAATCAGGGTTATATCTATGCCGTTTTATTGAAAAAAGAAAACAGTAAAATCAATGTAACCATTCCGGCAAAAAGAATCGGCAATTATTTTCCAGAGACATATTCTAAAGAACAGATAGAAGAAGTTATTTTTATGCTTTTGGATAAATGGAAACAAAACAGAGAAGGAGTAGCAGATGCAGAAGATACAGTTTGATTATTTTACGGGAATGGAAGCGGAACAATATAGCTTTTATCGTGTCCCGAAAGTGCTGTTTACAGAACCATGCTTTAAAGCTCTTTCTTGTGAAGCAAAGGTATTATACGGTCTGATGCTGGACCGTATGAGCCTGAGCATTAAGAACCGATGGCTGGATTCAGAGGACAGAGTATATATTATTTTCACGGTGGAAGAAATTGCAGAGCTGATGAACTGTGGAACCCAAAAGGCAGTGAAGCTGGTAAAAGAGTTGGACAGTAATAATGGGATTGGACTGATTGAAAAGAAACGTCTGGGTCTGGGAAAGCCTAATGTTATTTATGTGAAAAATTTTATGCTCAGAGAAGTGCCAGACCAAAAGCCGATGGATAGCTGTGCAGATTTGCAATCAGAGCAGAAAAATTATAGAAAATGTGCAGATCTGCAATCTGAGCAGGGAAACCATGAAGAATGTGCAAATCTGCAATCAGAAGCTGAGAATAGGGAAAAAACAGGCACTTTTCTGAATTGTGAAAATCATCATTCAGGAGTAGTGAAATCCACAATTCAGGATTGTGTGGAATCACAATTACAGAATGGTGAAAATCACAATTCAAGAATGATGAAAACCACAAATCAAGAATTTCCAGAATCACAATTCCAAAATTGTGAAAATCATCATTCAAGAATAGTGGAAATCACAAAACCAGAATATCCGAAATCACAATCTAATAATACTGATATTAACAAGACTGATATTAGTGAAACTGAGATAAATCAATCCTATCCAATCATATCAGGCAATCTGAAAAAGAAAAGAGATGTGATGGAGGAGATGCGGGCATATCGTGAAGTGATTCATGAAAACATAGATTATCAATATCATGCCAAAGAAGATGTGGATGAACTGGTAGAACTGATGATTGAAGTTATGATGATGCCGGAGGACAGTATGATTCGGATCGCAGGGACAGAAAAGCCAGTTGCTTTGGTGAAAAGCAGGTTTATGAAGCTGAATTATTCACATATCGAATATGTGCTGTTTTGTCTGAATCGAAATACGACCAAGGTTGGAAACATTAAAGCATATCTTTTGACTGCCCTGTATAATGCCCCGGCAACGATAAACAGCTATTATCAGGCAGAGGTTAATCACGATATGTATGGAGGATAAAGGAACATGAGAAATATGATAAAAAAAGTTATTGTTCCAGCACTGGTGATTGTTGTATTGTTTGCAGTGCTGAGACCGCTTTGTATCCAGGATGGGAAGTGCAATTATTTATTGCTGTTGCTACTGATGGGGATACCATTCGGAATTGGAAAAATGTGTGTCTGGATGGTTCCAAGAGGGTTTGACCTTGGAGGAACACTGGCAGTATGGATAATGAATTTTCTGATCGGAGGATTGATAGGAAGTGTCGTTCTTCTGGCAATGGTTGGACAGGCAATCATTTATCTTAGTGTTTTCTTGCTCACAGTTATTACAGGAATACATAAAATACCGAGAATAAAATGAAATAGATCTTTTGAAAAGCAGCTAAGACAAAATTAGCTGCTTTTTTTCTGGAAACTTTGCGACACAATGTCGTAAAGCTGGGATAAATTGCAGGAAAGGAGACACCGTATTGAGCAATCGTGCAATTTCCACAGAACTTATTGAATTGGGAGAACGGATCAGAAAACGCAGGCAGGAAATGAAGTTGTCACAGGAATCTTTTGCGGAAAAAGCAGGTATCAGTGTCAATACGGTCAGCAGGATAGAAGGAGGGCAAACGGCAATGTCTGTTGAGATTTTCAGGAAGATGATTGAGATCCTGGAAACAGATGCCAATATCCTGATGGGAAAAGAGAGGGACGATGCAGAAAAAAGAAAGCAGTTTGAGGAAGTATTTTATCGTATTCAGAAGATGGAATGGAAAGAGCAGAAAATTATCATGCAGACAATAGATTCACTGATAGAAAGTTTTAATGAGTACAGGTGAAATTTCACCATATATGGGGTGTAAAACAAAAAAACTCCCCATATATGCTAAGGATAATAGTTTTTTGTGCTGTTAAAATAGCAAACAGAGAGAAAGAGACAGAAACAAGGAAGGGAGACAGGATTGATGACCAGACAAGAAAATTTAATCTATCGGAAGCAGTGTCCCTATGATGCAATGGGAGACTATTCTGTTTTGATGGAAAATGAAAAGAACATAAAAACAGAAAGAAATGCAAAGAAGTCTGACCGGGACATCAGACGGAAAATAAAATAGAGGCTGCTGTAAATTAGCAGAAAGGGCAGTAAGGAAGTTTCAGGCTCTCGTTGAAAAAAAACGGGTGTGCCGGAAGCTGTTTTTTACTGCCCTTTTGCCAGTAGATCAGTAATAATCCTATCCTTTCTGCTGATGGGCACCTGTTGCCAGCAGGCAGAAGGGTGGTAATTATGCTGACATTGCAGGAATTGAAACAGGTTGTAGGTAACAGGAAAGAAAAAAGAAAGGTTCCGTCCGCCAGGTATTTGAGAGAAAACGATGTGGCAGTTGTAAAGCATAGACTGATAGATGGTGCGGAAATTATTGCATATCAGACAGGATATGTTTTCTATTGTGCAGGTGATTATGGAACGGTTTTTCCTTTATTTACCTGTCGAGATTATGTATATGAAGCAGGAAGAAAAATAACAGTTGTTAAGGAAGAATTTTTTTGATAATCAGCCCTGGTATGTGCGGTTGATATTAGAAGGTGAAGATCGGCTGTGCAGGAACAGGGAGGTACGAGAACATAATAATTGCATTTCATATAGCCATATTTCAGAAGGCTGGTGCGAATTGGTGGATAAAAGGCAGAATGTACTCGAAAAACTGATCATAGAAGAAGCTATTGGAGAATTCATGGATCTGCTGACTGACCGGCAGAGACAGGTGATCCATCAAATTTATTTTCAGCAGCGGACACAAAGAGAAGTGTCACGGGTGTTTGGAATTACAGAACCGGCAGTATCAAAATGTATTTCACAGGCAAAGCAGAAAATGAGAAGAAATGCAGGCAGACTGACCGGAGTGCTTCAGAAGGGAGAATAAAAGATGCGTGGTAAAAAAACCAAAGGAAAGACAACGGTATGTGCTGCGTGTAAATGAAACTCTCATAGAAGTTACCAGAGACGTATATCTGGCATGGTACCAGTCAAGAAGAAAAGAAAGATACCAGGTTGAAAAAATGCAGAGGCATGGGGTATGCGGAATAGAAAAAGTAGGAGAAACGAGTTACAACAGTTATTTGCATATATTATCACCAGAAGAAATAGTCATCAGGGTGTCAGAAATACAAGAGCTGCAGGAAGCACTGAAATATTTGTCTGAAGAAGAAATGGAATTGATAAGACTATTATTTTTTGAAGAGTACACAGTTAAAAAAATCAGCACAGTATTTCGGGTGTTGTACAAAGACAATCAGAAACAGGAAAAACAAAGTATTGCAGAAACTAAAAGACAGGCTGGAAACTTTGTAAGTTTTTGCTGTTTCAAAAAATTTTCTAAAAAAATTTTCAAACAGGTTAATTTTTGCCCTTTCACACATGCGGTTAGTGGAGGGGCAAATGTCTATTTTAATTCAAAACAATAAATTCCCCCTAAAAGTGAACCTTGACAATTTCATATCAGCAGCAAGAGGATACCTGAATTTCCCAGCTACGCATCTGGCGGCGGGTATTCGGTGGCAACGTGAAGGGCAATGGATGAGAGGCACCCTTGGCAGGAATGATTACGAATTACCTCTTGCGGCTTAATAGCTCAATCCTGTTTTTATTTAAAAGTCAATCCAAGACAAGGGAGGTGGTTTCTATGATTGATTCATGCAGGTGTAAGCCTGAACGAAAGTGGAGTAAATTATCGAAGAAAGAGAGGACTCAGTCAAAATGAAAATGCGATTTAAAAGATTCTTGTCGGGATTTATGGCAGTTGCAACTTTGGCGTCTGTTATCGTTCAACCAGTCACGGTTTCTGCTTCTGAATTAGAACCGGAGACAACTTCATTTGAACGGCAATATCCGGAACTGCAGGATGTGCAGGATACTCTTGACAAAGACGAAATTGTGGAAGCAAAGGATATTGAGATTCCCTATGGAGAAGAATTTGAGGTGGAAGTCGATCTGTCCGGTATAGAGGGCGTGAATGAAAAAAAGGTGAAAGTTTTATTCCATGAAGCAAAGAGTGAAGCCGGTACAGATTTTGATGCACATACATCGGATACCTACAAAGCTGTCTATGCAGTAGAGCCAGTCAGCGGTCACCCAGCTTACAGAGTAAGCAGAAACATTACGGTAAAAGAGCCGGAAACAGAAGCACAGACAAAGAGTTCTTCTGAAAATACAGTTGGTGAAGGAAATGCCGGTGAAACAGAAGATTCCGGTAATGCGGAGGAAGATGTTGATTCGGACGGGTCAAAAGAGATTGTAACTGATCTTACAGATGGACAGGAAGTAACAACAGATGAAGAACCTGGTCTGACTGTTTCAGAAGTAATGGATCAGGCAGAAAATGAAGGAATTGACTTGTATGAGATGGAGCCGGGTGAAACAGTGACATTTATGGCGGCAGCAGGAAATGCAAGAAGTTCACAACAGGTTTCAGTGACAAGAGGTGCCGAATACCGATATGCGGATTATGGTTATGGAACTTATCTGACGTATCAGTATACCGTAAAATTCGGTAATGTGTCCGCCACAGCTTATTGTGTACAGCCGTCCAAACCGGGACCTGGTACGGGAACATATACAATCAATAAGGTTGGGGATGGTAAAGCACTGGCTAAAGTATGCTACTATGGCACAAAAGCCTCTGGCGATGATGGATTTTTTACAGAAGAAAATGGCTATGGAAATCTGAGTGCAGGAGCCAGATTTATTCTGGTACATCTTGCTGCGTCGTATGCGAATGGCAGTTCAGATGCTTTTTCAGGTGCAAATACTACTGCACAGAATCTTGCGAAAAAACTTTACAATTACTGTATTTCTCAGCCAGATATTCCGGATGTGGCAATGTCCTTTTTCGGATGCAGATGTAAAAGCCTATGTGGATGGCAACAGCCAGAGAACAAAGGAAATCATTTTTAAAGCAGATGAACTGCAGAGTATCACAATGAAACTTCCAAGTGGTGTGAAACTTCACAACGTGACAACCGGAAAGACAAGCAAAGCTGGTGAAGCAGTAGAAATCAGTGGTGGAACTAAGTTTTACTTATCTGCACCTCTTACACAGGTACAGGATGTCGCAGGAAGCTGGTCTGCAACGATGAAGGGCAGTGTAACAAAAGATTATTCTGCGTATAAGATCAGTACCGGCTCTGGTTCACAGGACCTGGCCCTGGTATTTGGTGAAGGTGTTGATGATGAAAAATATGTGGACTTCAAAGTAACATGGGTACAGTACGCAAGTGTTAAGGTGATTAAAAAAGATGCAAAAGCAGACGCAAAGCTGGCGGGTGCTGTGTTTGGTTTATACAGTGATACAAACTGTACAAAGCTGATCACAAAGTTACCGGCAACCGATGCGAATGGGGAAGCGTCCGTACAGATCACTAAGACACAGGATACTGTATATCTGAAAGAGATTACAGCTCCGACAGGATACCGTATCAATGCAACTGCCTACAACGTAAAACTGGAAGTCAGCAAAACAACAACCGTGACTGTTCCGGATGAAGAACAGATGGGACAGCTGACTGTTTATAAAGAAGGTCAGGTTCTGACAGGTGCAGATGTTACCGAGAATGGAACAACATTTAAGTATGAGAAACGCAGACAGAAAGGTGCGATTTATGATGTGTATGCCGGGGGAGATATTAAAACTGCTTATGGTGCCAAGGTTTACAGCAAGGGTGATCTGGTCAAAGAGAATCTGACAACAGACTCGAATGGGGCAGTCATTCTGAAAAATCTGCATCTTGGTACATATATCGTCAAAGAAAAACAGGCTCCGACCGGATTTTATAATGCCGGGGAAGAAAAGTCTGTCACTCTTTCTTATGCAGGACAGAATGTAGATGTTGTTTTTTCTGAGACAACCTTTACGAATGACAGACAGAAAGCAGAAGTGATTGTGACAAAGCAGGATAAGGATACAGAAAATCCTCTGGCTGGAGGAAATTTTTGGACTTTATGCAGCCAGTGACATTAAAAATGCAGATGGAACGGTTGTTGTAAAGAAAGGCACTCTGATTGAGAAAGTGACAACTGGAAATGATGGAACGGCGAAGTTTACCGCAGATCTGCCGCTGGGATTTTCCTATGATGTAAAGGAAGTACAGGCTCCGGAAGGCTATCTGAGAAATGCGGATGATGTCTATACGTTTACTTTTTCTTATACAAACGATAAGGAAGCGAAACTGACATTTAAGCATACCTTCAAAAACGAGCGTGTGACAGCAAAGATTTCCTTACAGAAGCAGGACAAAGAAACAAAGAAGGCTGTTCCACAGGGAGATGCTACTTTAGAAAAGGCAGTCTATGGACTATATGCCCGTGAGGATATTGTCCATCCGGATGGAGCAACTGGTGTGATCTACGAAGCGGGTGAGCAGGTTGCCACTCTTACAACAGATAAGAATGGACAGGCTTCTGTAGATGGATTATATCTTGGCAATTACTATGTAAAAGAGATTACTCCTCCAACGGGTTACCTGGCAGATGAAGAAGAACATGATCTGGTCTGCAACTATGAGGGTGATTTTGTAGCGGAAGTAAAACGTGACTGTCTGTCTCTGGAACAGGTAATGAAGCAGCCATTTGAAATCATCAAGGCAGCGAACAACGGAAAGACAGATGCCGATTTATTGAAAGGTGCAGGATTTACCGCTTATCTGGTATCTTCCCTGACAGTAAAAGAAGATGGCAGCTATGACTTTGGTTCTGCCAAGCCGGTAGTGATCGGGGAAAATGGTGCAACAGAGATCTTTACAGATGAGAAAGGGTATGCCCGCAGTATTGCGATTCCGTATGGAACTTACATCGTCCGTGAAACAACCACACCACATAATTACACTCCGGTCAATGATTTCATCGTACAGATTACAGAGAATCATCCGACTACACCGCAGGTATGGAGGGTGCTGCTTGACAAAGAGTTTGAAGCGAAGCTGAAGATTATCAAACAGGACGATGAGACAAAGAAAGCAGTCCTTCAGAAAAATACGGAGTTTAAGATTTTTAACCTGGATACAGAAAAGTATGTGGAGCAGGTAACAACGTATCCGACGACGGTAAAACACAAATCTTATTTTACAGATGAGCAGGGATACTTAATCCTTCCACAGAATCTGAAGATTGGACATTACCGTATTGAGGAAGTGAACGCACCTTATGGATATACGCTCAATGAGAATTACTATGAGGTAGATGTAGATTCCAATACAGCATATCAGATGGACGGAACTTCCGGCGATGTGATCATTGAGATCGCATACGAGAATCATCCGGTTAAGGGAGAACTGAACATCGTAAAACAGGGTGAGGTCTTAAATGGTTATAAAGATGACTTTACTTATCAGAAAGAAACTCTGGAGGGAGCAGTCTTTGAGGTATATGCTGCCGAAGATATTTATACAGCAGATTTCCAGAAAGATGATAATGGAAACCGTATCCTGGAGTATGCTTCTGGGGAACTGGTAGGAACTGTTACCACGGATAAGGATGGAAAGGCACAGATCGCTGACCTTCCACTTGGAACCTATAAGATTGTTGAAAAGACAGCACCAGAGGGCTTTGTATTAAATGAAGAAGCACAGACAGTAACATTTGAATACAAAGACCAGAAAACACCAGTTATTGAGCAGACAGCAACCTTTGAGAATGACCGCCAGAAAGTGGAAGTGTCCGTAGTCAAACAGGATGCAGAGACAAAAACGGTTGTGGCGGGTGCAGAGTTTGGTATCTATGCAAAAGAAGATATTCTGGCACATGAAGAAGTGATTGTGAAGGCAGATACCTTACTTGGAAAAGCAGTCAGTGGGGAAGATGGAAAGGCAGTATTTGATGTTGACCTTCCATTTAGTACTTACTATATCAAAGAACTTGCAGCTCCGGCAGGGTATGTCTCTTCTTTTGAGACTTTGGAAGTAACTGCCAAATATCAGGGACAGGATGTGAAAATGGTAGAGCTGGAATCTGTATTTAAGAACCAGCCGACAAAAGTAACCTTTACGAAGTCCGATATTACGACAGGCGTGGAACTTTCCGGGGCAACGCTTACGGTGCTTGATAAGGATGGAAATGTGGTAGATACATGGAAGTCTGTAAAGGGTGAGGAACACTTGATTGAAAGACTCACAGCCGGGGAGACATATACTCTTCGTGAAGAAATGGCTCCTTATGGCTATCTGATGGCGGAAGAAGTTTCCTTTACTGTGGACGATACTGCTGAAATCCAGAAGGTAGAGATGAAAGATGCAGTGCCAACCGGAACACTTATCATCAATAAAAAAGGTGAGTTCCTGGAGAAAATATCTGCACTGGATTCCATTGGCGGATGGATGAAGCATCTGTTTGAATATCTTTCCGGTTCCCTGAAAGACGTTACTTTTGAGGTTTATGCCTTAGAAGATATAAAAGCGGCGGATGGTGAGAGTGAAGATTACTACAAAAAGGATGCACTGGTAGCAACGATCACGACGGATGAAACAGGAGTGGCGAAACTGACAGACCTTCCTCTTGGCAAATACTGTGTCAAAGAGAAAGAGACAGCAAATGGATATGTCCTGGATGGAGAAGCTCGTGAAGTGGATCTGACTTACCGTGACCAGAATACCGCAGTTGTTACTTATTCTGCTGACTGGCAGAACAAACGCCAGAGAGCAGAAGTAAACGTGTTAAAGAAAGAAAAAGATTCCGACCGTGTACTGGAAGGGGCTGTATTTGCCCTGTGCAATAAAGAAAATATTGTCAATGCAAAGGGCGATGTGATCTTGAAAGCGGATACGGTTATTGAGGAGCAGGCTACGGATAAGGAAGGAAAACTGACCTTTACGGCAGATCTGCCACTTGGCTATACCTACTATGTGAAAGAAACTTCTCCGGCACCGGGATTTGCGACAACAGACCAGGTACAGGAATTTACTTTTGAATATGGTGGGGCAGATAAGGAAACACTGTCTTATGTGTTTACTTTTGAAGATGAGCCGACAACCGTAGAGTTTACCAAAACATCCCTGACAGACGGAAAGGAGATTGAGGGAGCAAAACTGAAAGTTACAGATGAGAGTGGAAACACTGTGGATGAATGGACTTCTGGTAAAGAACCACATATCATCAAAGAACTGACCGCTGGCAAGAAGTACACCATGACAGAAACACTTCCTGCGGACGGTTATGTGACAGCAGAGAGCATCACTTTTACGGTGGAAGATACCGGTGAAGTACAGAAGGTGGAAATGAAGGATGATGTGACAAAAGTGCAGATTTCCAAGACCGATATTTCCGGTAAGGAGCTGCCAGGAGCGAAACTGACGATCCTTGATAAAGATGGAAAGACCGTAGAAAGCTGGACATCTGAGAAAAAACCACACTATATTGAGATGCTTCCAATCGGGGAATATATCCTCCGTGAAGAAACTGCACCGGATGGTTATCTGGTTGCAGAAGATGTGAAGTTTACGGTCAAAGATACTGGAGAAATCCAGAAGGTTGTGATGAAGGATGAGGCGAAACCAGAGGAAACTCCAACAGAGACACCGACGGAAACACCAGAAACCACACCAACACCGGAGACAAAAACCACAGAAGAAACAAAGAAATCGACTTCACCAAAGACAGGAGATAATACACCGATTCTGTTCTGGATTCTGCTTGCAGGGGCTGGAATGGCTGGTCTTGGTGGAACAGTGATTCTTCGCAAAAAGAAGAAATAAGAGATCATAAGATTTCTTAGTAATGGATGAGGGCATTTATGGACACAGGATTCACAGATGCCCTTTTATAAAATTTCAAAAGAATTAGGGAGAAAAGAAGATGACAAAAACAGTATTGATTGTTGCTGCAGCTGCAGTATTTCTGGTATATGGATTTGTCCTTTGGTGCTGTATCAAAGTGGGGGCGGAATCAGAAAAAGAATATATGAAACTGGCAGAAAAGAGAGGAAAGGAGCAGCAATGTGATAAATGAGGATAAGACAGCAGTGAGAGAAGAAAGGGCGTGGTGTGATTGCAGGATGAAGTGAATGAGAAAACAGTCTCACTTTGTATCCGCTGTGGCAAGGTCACTGCCAACTTGCTGAAAGCTGCCATGGTAAAGGCTCTTGCAAAGATGGAGCAGGAGAAAAAACAGCAGGGACAGAAAACAAACCAGAAGCAGCCCCAGAAGGAAAAGGAGGCTAAGACCTACAAGGGAAAACAGAGCCTTGATAAGCTGATGAAGCAGAATGTACAGCTGTCCAACATTGAGATCACAGATGGAAACATCAAGTCTTTTGAACGGGTAGCAAAGAAGTACAGCATTGATTTCAGCCTGAAAAAAGATGTGACTGCGGACCCGCCAAGATACTATGTGTTCTTTAAGGCAAGGGATGCTGATGTGATGACTGCCGCTTTTAAGGAATACACGGGCAAGTCTCTGAATAAGGACAAAAAAGCCATCTGTGAGGAAGAAGTTACAGCAGGCAATCACCAAATCGCTTGCAAAGCACAGGGAACTGGAGAAAACAAAAGGAAAGGAGAAGGAGCCGTCATTATGAGCAGATTACAGAAGTTGCTTGGTGTAGGAAAAGGATACCTGGAGAGATTACCGCCGGTGGATGTACATAAGCTGCTTCGGATTGTTCTGATGAATCTTCCATATATCGTGATCTTTTATGTGGGAAATAAGCTGGCATGGTTATATCAATACTGTGTAGGTGATTCCATGATAAAAAGACTGATGGTACTGATCTTAAATTTCCAGATGGCATTTAGCAGGATTCTCCCAAGTATGCATAAAAATGAATTGCTGGTTGGGATTACTGGAGCCGTGGCAGTGAAGCTCATGGTCTACATGAAAGGAAAAAATGCCAAAAAGTTCCGGCAGGGAGTGGAGTATGGTTCGGCAAGATGGGGGACGGCAAAAGACATTGCACCCTTTATCGACCCGGTATTTGAAAACAATATCCTGCTGACCATGACGGAACGGCTGACCATGAATGGCAGACCAAAGAATCCGAAATTTGCGAGGAACAAGAACGTGATCGTGATTGGCGGATCTGGCTCAGGAAAGACACGTTTTTATGTAAAACCCAACTTGATGCAGATGGGAAAATACATCAGTTATGTGGTCACGGACCCGAAAGGGACGATCATCATTGAGTGCGGAAAGATGCTGGTACGGCATGGATATAAAGTGAAAGTATTGAATACGATCAATTTTTCCAAGAGTATGCATTATAACCCCTTCCACTATATCCATTCGGAAAAGGATATTTTGAAACTGGTAAATACGATCATGGTGAACACGAAAGGGGAAGGCGAGAAGTCCAGTGAGGATTTCTGGACGAAAGCAGAGAGGCTTCTGTACTGTGCCCTGATCGGCTATATCTGGTATGAAGCACCGGAAGAAGAACAGAACTTTGCGACCCTGCTTGAGTTTATCAACGCTTCGGAAACAAGGGAAGATGATGAGACATTTAAAAATGCAGTAGATATGCTGTTTGAGGAACTGGAAAAGGAAGAACCGGAGCATTTGCAGTGCGTCAGTATAAGAAATATAAACTGGCGGCAGGAAAAACAGCAAAGAGTATTTTGATTTCCTGTGGTGCAAGGCTTGCACCGTTTGACATTGCAGAGCTTCGTGAGATCATGAGCTATGATGAGATGGAATTGGATATGGTAGGTGACCAGAGGACAGCACTGTTTATTATCATTTCTGATACGGATGATACCTTTAACTTTGTTGTGGCGATGATGTACAGCCAGTTATTCAACCTGTTATGTGACAGAGCGGACGATGTACATCATGGAAGATTGCCATATCATGTCAGAATCCTCTGTGACGAGTTCGCAAATATCGGTCAGATTCCAAAGTTTGACAAGCTGATCGCCACCATCCGTAGCAGGGAAATCTCTGCATCCATTATCCTCCAGTCGCAGTCCCAGTTAAAGACGATCTACAAAGATGCAGCTGAGACAATCTTAGGTAACTGCGACACGATGTTATTCCTTGGCGGTAAGGAAAGTTCGACCTTAAAGGAGATTTCCGAGACGCTGGGAAAAGAAACGATTGATTTATATAACACTTCGGACACCCGTGGACAGAGCCGTTCTTACGGGATGAACTATCAAAAAACAGGAAAGGAATTGATGAGCCGGGACGAACTTGCGGTCATGGATGGCAGCAAATGTATCTTGCAGCTTCGAGGTGTAAGACCAATTTTTCAGTGACAAGTTCGATATTACCAAACACAAACGGTATAAGGAGCTGTCAGACTACGATAAGAAAAATGAGTTTGATGTGGAAGCGTATATGCGGCATCGGATGGAAGTGAAACTGACGAGGACACAGGAATTTGACCTGTATGAGTTTTCGGAAGAGAGTCTGGCAAAAGAATTAAATACAGAAAACAAGGAAGCAGAGCATGTGAAAGATTCGGACACATAGCTCTTTTTTCTTTGCCCTTTTGGGAGGTGATGGATTTGAGAGATCATGAAAGGCCGCCCGTAAGGGCAGAGCCGGAAAAGACTTCTTAAAGATAGAAACCAAAGAAATACAGAGATTTGAAAGGAGACAACGAATATGGCGTTTTTTAATCAGGCAATCAATATTTTACAGACACTAGTGGTGGCAATCGGAGCAGGACTTGCAGTATGGGGTGTTATTAACCTGTTAGAAGGATATGGAAACGACAACCCAGGTGCAAAGTCCCAGGGGATCAAGCAGTTCATGGCTAATTAAAGGGAACAAAAAGAAAGGAAAAGCACAATCCAGACGGTATCAGCGGCAGTCCACAAGAATAAATTGTGATTTCACAAGATTGGTGCTATAATAAGAGAAAAGTTCCTGCCGGGGCAGCCGCCCCGGTGGTATGGATAGGAAGGCGGGAAAGCAATATGCACATCAGCTATAAACCACTCTGGCATACACTGTTAGAGCGTGATATGAGAAAAGAAGATTTAAGGCTTGCTGCTGGTATGACAACGAATATGATTGCCAACATGAGCAAAGAGGGAAAGCACATCAGCATGGATACATTAGCCCGTATCTGCGAAACGCTGAATTGTGAGATTACCGATGTGATTGAGTTAGTATCAGACGAGCCTGCTTCCACAGGAGGTAAGGAACATGAGCGAATTGAAACCAAGAATAACGGAAAACGGAATTGATTATATCCTTGTCGGAGATTACTATATCCCAGATTTGAAGCTGCCGGAGGAACACCGCCCTATCGGAAAGTACGGACGGATGCACCGGGAGTATTTAAGAGAAGTCCACCCAGCCAAATTGAACACCTTGACCTTGACAGGGGAGTTATGGACATACCTTGCAGACCTGAACGAACAGGCACAGGAACGGTTAGACACCATCATGGAGCAGATGAAAGATGCCGAGGGCGTGACCGAGGAATTGAAACGAACCCAACAAATGGAATGGGTGCGGCGTTGCAATAACATTCACAACCGGGCAGAAGAAATTATTTTGCAAGAGATGATTTATTCATAACGGTATGGTAGAATGATTATGACAAATAAGAATTTTTTGCTCCATACGCCCTTGACAATAGTCCTTACAATATACTATAATAGTATTTGTAAATACTATTTGTAAGAGGAGGACTTATGGAAAACAATCATTTTAACGTTGCGTGGGCGAAAAGCACTGCGCTATATACAAAAGCAGCTTCAGTACTTGGCATCGGATACCCGGAAATGATGGTGCTGTATGCGCTGGAATCCATGGGAGAACTGACGCAAAAGCAGATCGCAGAGAATTTCGGTATGCAAAAACAGACGGTTCATACGGTCGTGAGCGCACTTCAAAAGAAGGGCTATTTACTGTTGGAGGCCAGCGAGGGCGATAAACGTGAGAAGCGGATCGTCTTGACTGAAAGCGGACAGGTATACGCCCACAGAATGATTGCGCCTTTACGAAAAGCCGAGGAGAAGGTTTATAGAACAATCGGGAACGAACGGCTCCAAGCCATGTGTGAAATTCTTGACCTTTTCAATCTTCTCTTTGAAAGAGAGCTGAGAGGAGGTCTGGGCAGTGAATAACAAGCGGACTTTCTTTCAGTATGTGATTCCGTCCGTGTTATCCTTTGCGCTTTCCGGGGTGTATGCCATCGTTGACGGTTTCTTTGTAGGCAACTCAATCGGGGATGCCGGACTTTCCGCAATCAACATTGCATATCCCATCACGGCGGTCCTGCAATCCGTAGGGACAGGAATCGGAATGGGCGGTTCAGTCAAATACTCCATTCTGAAAGCAGCAGGAAATGAGAAAAAAGCACGGGAGTTCGTTGCCGGTGCAACATGGCTGATGCTTCTTTTCAGCGCTGTCCTGACTGTCACCGTTTTCTTCACTTCAGAGAAAATCCTTTCTGCCCTTGGTGCATCGGGCGAGTTGCTTACTCTGGGAAATGAGTATATCAAGGTAATTGCCCTTGGAGCGATTTTACAGGTGTTCGGCACCGGACTGGTTCCGTTTATGCGTAATTACGGCGGTTCTTTGTGGGCAATGATCGCTATGATCTGCGGCTTTGCTACCAATGTTGCTCTTGACTATACTTTTGTGTGGGTTCTTGGACGGGGCATGTACGGTGCGGCATTGGCGACCATTATTGGGCAGGGAGTTACCATGGCGGTTGCACTCGTGTATTGCGCCATCAAAAAGAACCTCACTCTGAAAATCGCACCTGTTGATACCCCGAAAACGGCATTTCAGATATTAAAAATCGGACTTGCTCCATTTGGCTTGACCCTTGCCCCAAATATCTCTCTTGTGATCATCAACCGATTTTCGGTTTATTATGGCGGACAGGAGGCTATCGCCACCTATGCCTGTATCTCCTATATCATCTGCATTGTTTATCTTCTTTTGCAGGGTGTCGGTGATGGTAGCCAGCCGCTCATGAGTCAGTTCTACGGAGCAGGCGAAGAAAAATCGCTCAAACAAACCAAAACGCTGGCGTATGAATTTTCCATGGTTTTGGCGGTAATCAGTGCGATTCTGATTTACCTGCTCCGTGGAAAGATTGGACTACTGTTCGGTTCATCTGCCGAGGTAAACGCAGGGGTCATAAAGGTCATGCCGATCTTCCTTGTGTCGGTTCCGTTTGACGCCATCACACGAGTTTCCGCGGCGGCTTTCTACGCAACCGAAAAAAGTGTGCTGTCCTATGTTCTGACCTTTATCGAACCCATCATCATGCTGGTGTTGATGCTGATGCTGCCGCCGGTGTTTGGCGGTCAAATCACGATTTGGTGGAGCGCCGTATTTGCAAAGGTCATTACCGCATCAGTAAGCATTGTGCTGTCCGTTAGATACAGCGCACAAAGAAATCGATAACTTCCAGTTGTGCGCCCAGCAAAGGGTGTGTAGTCAAGCCGGTGGGATTCCGGTTTATCCAAGGTTTAGCCAACCAGATAATAGCGAGTCTTGGGATGATGCCGGTAACGGCATCTGACAAGCGT
>ENA-OQBL01000320-OQBL01000320.1-human-gut-metagenome-genome-assembly--contig:-NODE-320-length-26780-cov-4.926425_pt1 | contig 26780 bp, 20 predicted proteins | sample MGYA00242747_ERZ504553 | MGnify/ENA primary metagenome ERZ504553 (study PRJEB26092, sample SAMD00036240) | human gut metagenome | host: Homo sapiens | study: EMG produced TPA metagenomics assembly of...
AGTGCATGCGCATTGTCTACCAGAACATCGTCTTTGCGCTGGCGGTCAAGGCGCTCTGCCTGATCCTGTCCGCGCTGGGCATCACCAACATGTGGTGGGGCGTCTTTGCGGATGTCGGCGTCATGGTGCTGGCCGTGCTGAACGCGACCCGGATGCTGAATGTGAAAGAGTATCAGTAAAATTTGCAATAGAAAAGGCGTGTGCCCGGTGTGGTACACGCCTTTTTTTCGAAATGGCTTCCCCCGAGGGGGGTAAGCTGTCAGTGGCCCCGACCACTGACTGATGAGGGCAGAGTTTACCATCACGACCCGTGCATGGGCCGCAACCGGAAGGCCACCCCTCATCCGCCCTCGGGCGGGGCCTCGGGCACCTTCCCCCACGGGGGAAGACACTTTACATCAGCCCCTCCGGGTCAAGATACGCGCCGTCCTTCACGCACTCCAAATGAATGTGTGCGTCACCGCTGGTCTCCGCGGGAATGCTGCCGGCGATGCCCAGCGCGGCGGCGGCTGTCACGCTGTCCCCTGCCTTCACGGCGGGGGCAGCGACGCCGCAGTACCGCCACGTCACGCCGTTTGCGTCCTCGACCTCGACCACACCGCCCCACAGCGCGTCCTCACTCACCGAGACGACCTTGCCCGCCTTGGCGGCGGTCACACTCTCCCCTGCCGGGGCGGCGTAGTCCGCGCCGTTGTGGGTGCGCCAGTCGCCTAAGGTCGCACTGTAGACCAGTTCATTGCCGCTGAACGCTGTCAGCGGCTTCGCGTCCCAGATACCGGGCTTGGTGACGGTCTGTGCGGGCGGCGCAGCAGTGGCCTTCGGGGCCTGTGATGCAGCAGGCGCAGGGGTGGCCGAGGGCTTTTCCGTTGCGGCGGGTGTGGTCGTCGGCTTGGGCACGTCCTGCGCGGGCTTGTCGATGGCGGTGTCTGGCTGTGTCCAGGCGGAATCATTCTGCAGCGCTTCCTTGCGGGTGCGCGTCAGGTCGGCCACGTTGCTGACAACCGTGCGCAGCGCCAGAATGCCCGCCGCGGTGGCTGCAAACACCATGGCCAGACAGAACAGATACAGACCTTTTTCCCTGAAAAACTGTTTGATGTGGTTCATCTTCCCCCGTCCTTTACTTGTGAAGGTGTTGTGTATGCCGTTAGTGTGGACGTCCCGCGCGGCTTTATACATGGAAAATACAATACGTTTTGTATATTATGACTGTATAATACAAAACGACGATACCTCTCTGCAAAATTTCCGTTGCATTTCCGCGCAAAACCGTGTATCATATATTATTGGATTATTATAGAGGAGCGTGCCCCGATGTGACGTTACCAGGATGAGCATCCCCAAAATGCAGGGGCGGATTCCATATCCGCTTACTCGTTTCCGCAGGGCACACCGCCGCGGGCGCATAGTGAATGCGCCCCTACGGACTCTATATACAAATACAGGTTAAGGAGCAATCATGGCATCATTGCGCGAAGAAATCGAATCCCGGCGCACATTTGCGATCATCTCGCATCCCGACGCCGGTAAAACCACACTCACCGAAAAACTCCTGCTCTACGGTGGGGCCATCCAGACCGCGGGTTCGGTCAAGGGCAAGCAGAGCGCCAAGCATGCGGTGTCCGACTGGATGGACATTGAAAAGCAGCGTGGTATTTCCGTTACCTCGTCTGTTCTGCAGTTCAACTATCAGGGCAAGTGCATCAACATTCTGGACACGCCCGGCCACCAGGACTTCAGTGAGGACACCTACCGCACCCTGATGGCGGCGGACTCCGCCGTCATGGTCATTGACGCCGCCAAGGGCGTTGAGGCCCAGACCATCAAGCTGTTCAAGGTCTGCACGCTGCGCCACATCCCGATTTTCACCTTCATCAACAAGATGGACCGCGAGGCCCGCGACCCGTTTGAGCTGATGGAGAACATTGAAGAAATCCTCGGCATCAAGACCTACCCGATGAACTGGCCCATCAGCTGCGGCAAGGACTTCAGGGGCGTCTACGACCGCAATGCCGGGCGCGTGCTGGCCTTTGAGAGCGATGGCCGCGCCAACGGCGTCAAGATGGTCGAGGAGGTCGAGGCCGAGCTGGGCGACGCCCGCCTGGACGATCTGATCGGCACTGCCAACCATGAAAAGCTGGCCGAGGACATCGAGCTGCTGGACGGCGCTGCCGAGGAGTTTGACCTCGACGCCGTGCAGCACGGCGAGCTGTCCCCCGTGTTCTTCGGCTCCGCCTTGACGAACTTCGGCGTAGAGCCGTTCCTGAAGGAGTTCCTGCGCCTGACTCCCACCCCGCTGCCTCGCAAGGATGCGCAGAGCGGTGAGCTGGTCGAGCCGTGCAGCGAGCAGTTCAGCGGCTTTATCTTCAAGATCCAGGCCAACATGAACAAGAACCACCGTGACCGCATTGCGTTCCTGCGCATCTGCTCCGGCAAGTTTGAGCGCGGCATGGAGGCGTTCCACGTGCAGGAGGGCAAGAACATCAAGCTGGCCACCGGCACGAGCCTGATGGCCGATGACCGCGCCATCGTCAGCGAGGCCTACGCGGGCGATATTATCGGCCTGTTCGACCCGGGCATCTTCTCCATCGGAGATACACTCTGCACCGGCAAAAAGCATGTGCAGTTTGCGGGCATCCCGACGTTCGCCCCCGAGCACTTCGCCCGCGTGACCCAGGTCGATACGATGAAGCGCAAGCAGTTCGTCAAGGGCATGGAGCAGATCGCGCAGGAGGGCGCGATCCAGATCTTCCGCGACCTCGGCTCCGGAATGGAGGAGGTCATCGTCGGCGTCGTCGGCGTTTTGCAGCTGGAGGTTTTGGAGTACCGCCTGAAAAACGAGTACAATGTAGACATCCGTATGCAGACCCTGCCATACGAGCATCTGCGCTGGGTGCTGAACGACCCGGAAGAACTGGACATCAAGCATCTGGACGTGACCAGCGACACCCGCGCCATCGAGGATATGAAGGGCAACCCGCTGCTGCTCTTTGGCAGCCCGTGGAGCATCAACTGGGCCGAGCAGCACAATGAAGCGCTCAAGCTCTCCGAGTTCGGCAACCTGACGTTCTAAGGGGAGGTGTTTCCAATGCTGGCGCAACTGAAAAAGCACCTGACCCCGCACGAGCTGTGGGAGGATGCGAAATTCTTCTTCCTGCTGAATCTGGGGCTGGTCGCCACGGCGGTGGGCATCGCCGTTTTCAAAACGCCCAATCACTTTGCGTTCGGCGGCACGTCGGGTCTCTCCATTGTGCTGGCGACGCTGTTCCCGCGGTGGAATGTCGGCGCGTTCATGTGGTTCATCAATGCGGCGCTCGTCGTGCTGGGGTTCGTCTTTCTGGGCATCAGGTCCATGGGATGGACGATCTACTCGTCGTTCGCGCTGTCGTTCTACGTCAGTCTGTGTGAGCGGGTCTGCCCCCTTTCCGCGCCGCTGACGAGCGATGCGTTTCTGGAACTCTGCTTCGCGGTAATCCTGTCCGCCGTCGGCGCGGCCATCGTGTTCAACATCGGCGCGTCCACGGGCGGAACAGATATTGTGGCGATGATCCTGAACAAGTACACAAGCATGCCCGTTGGCCGCGCGCTGATGGTCAGTGACCTTGGTATTGTGCTGGTAGGCGCGTATCTCTACGGGCCTGCCACAGGGCTGTACTGCATTCTGGGCATGATCTTGAAAAGCACCGTCGCGGACAGCGCGATTGAAAGCATCAATCTGCGCAAGGTCTGCACGGTGGTCACCTCCAATCCGCAGCCGGTGCGCGATTTTATCGTGAACGACCTGCACCGTTCCGCCACGATAGAACAGGCCGAGGGTGCCTACACCCACGATGAAAAAATGGGTGCTGACCACAGTCCTGACCCGCGGCCAGGCCCAGAAGCTCCGCCTGCACGTCCGCGGTCTGGACGACCACGCCTTTATCACGATTGTGAACAGCAGCGAGATCGTGGGCAAGGGCTTCCGGGCGATTTGAAAAACCAGAGCCTTCCCCCGAGGGGGAAGGTGGCCCCGCAGGGCCGGATGAGGGCGGAGTCCCCCACGGCGGCCAGTTAAAGCTGTGCCGCCCTGTAGGGGCCGGACGTGTCCGGCCCTCCGCGGAAAGGCAGGCTCGCACCTGCGAGAAGGCCGCGGGCCTGGCATGCCCGGCCCCTATGAAGCAGCAACCCCGCTATCGGGCAATTGCGGCAAACCCGGTCCTCATCAGTCCGCTTTGCGGACAGCTTCCCCCTGCGCGGGGGAAGCCTTTGCATCGCACCCGTCCTCCTTTGGGCGGGTGCTTTTTCTATGCATACAGTTGTAATCGCTTCGTAAATATGGTATACTTTCTATAAGTATCATTATGTTGCTTACAAAAAAGATTTACGAGGGGAACCTCTTTATGAGATATTCAAAACACCTTACCTACGCGGAACGTATGTTCCTGCGGGCGCGGCTGAACCGGGTGCGGCATATCACGCTCGACCCGGATGGGCCGGGCGTTGTGCGCATCCATCTTGTGCCCTGCTATAAGCCGGACCGCGAGACGCCGTTCACGGCCATTCTGAACGGACAGGACATCCTGCCGCTCAACGTCAGCTGGGCCATTCTGCTGACCAACTTCATCGAGGCTTTAAAGCCCTACACCGGGAAGGAGATACGCCCGGAGGAGTGGAGCGCCATCAACGCGCAGGCCGTGGCTGCGACCCGCAAAATTTACCGCAAGACCGAGTATGCGCAGATCGAGAGCGACCTGAAAACGCTTGTGGACTGCCTGTGCACGATTGCCCGCGGCGGGGAGCCGCCGCTCTCGATTGAACCGGTCATTCTGGCCGATTATGCACCGCGGATGGCCGCGCCCCACCGCATGGACCTGATGGTCAGCTCGATGGTCAAGGACGGCGCGTGGCACTGCAACCAGAAATGCCTGCACTGCTACGCCGCCAACCAGCCGCTTTCCGCCGTGCCGGAGTTGGACACCGACCAGTGGCTGGCCGTCATTGAAAAATGCCGCAACGCCGGCATTCCGCAGCTGACCTTTACGGGCGGCGAACCGACGCTGCGCCATGATCTGGTCAAGCTCGTGCAGGCGGCACAATGGTTTGTCACCCGCCTGAACACCAATGGCCGGATGCTGACCAGCATGATGTGCAAGGATCTGCACGCCGCCAGCCTGGACGCGGTGCAGATCACGTTCTACTCCGCCGATGCCGACATCCACAACGCGCTGGTCGGCGTGGACGGCTACACCGACACGGTGAACGGCATCAAAAATGCGCTGGCTGCGGACCTGAACGTCAGCCTGAACACACCGCTTTGCAGCCTGAACAGGGACTACCTGTCGGTGGTCAGGTTCGCGCACGAGCTGGGTGTCCGCTACCTGACCTGCAGCGGGCTGATCCCTGCGGGCAATGCCGAGAGCGACGCCAGCCGCGCCGTGCGCCTGACTCCCGCCGAGCTGGAGGATGTACTGCGCCCCGCCATGGAGTACGCCGCCGCAAACGGCATGGAAATCAACTTTACAAGCCCCGGCTGGCTGCCCGAGGAGACGCTGCGCACGCTGGGCTTTACCCAGATCCCCAGCTGCGGCGCCTGCCTGTCCAACATGGCCGTGGCGCCGGACGGCACGGTGCTGCCCTGCCAGAGCTGGCTGACCGGCAAGGGACTGGGCAATATGCTGCGCACCCCCTGGCCGCGCATCTGGCACAGCGGTGCCTGCCGCGCCATCCGCGGCGAGAGCGCCAAAATGGAGCGCCGCTGCCAGCTGGGGGCCACACCGATGCAGGAGGGCTGCTGATGAAGATGAACTTTCTGCGCCGGTTGGCGCTTTTGTGCGCGGTGCTGACCTGCGGTATGCTGCTGGCCCTGCCCGCCGCTGCCGCGGAGGCTGATGCCCCCTACGCCGAGAATGGCGACATGGACTACATCCGCAGCTATGTTGTGACCGTTGACCCGCGGGAGGACGGCTCCGTAGACATCACCTACGACATCGACTGGCAGGTCATCGACGGCGATAAGACCGATTATTTGAGCTGGGTCAAGATCGGCCTGGCCAATTCCAGCGTGGACGAGCTGACCCCGCTGACCGATACGATCTCTGATTTACAGTACACGAGCGACGGCGGCAGCTACGCCAAAGTCGTGTTCCGTCACCGTTACTACGCGCCCGATGTGGCCGCCGCCAACGGCGGGGAGAGCAGCGTACATTTTGCATTCAGCGTGCACCAGAGCCATTTGTTCACAAAAAACGATGATGGTACGGCGAACTTCGCGTTTTCGCCCGGCTGGTTCGACGACCTGAGCGTTGAAAATATGCAGGTGCGCTGGCACAATTACGACGGTTTTGTCGCCGATAACACCGGCGTGGACGGCGATTACCTGACCTGGGATTTCGGCGCGATGGGGCACAGCCAGCAGGCCATGGTGCATGTGACGGTGCCTGTCACGAACGCCGCGGCGTTTGACCCCGGCGCAGCCATGACCACCGACGACTATGACAGCGGCGAGGACCTGGACGAGATCATCGGCATGCTGGTGACGCTGGTTGTGGTGCTGCTGGCAATTGCCGTCATCATCATTGCGATAGCCTCCCAGTCCCCGGAGTGGGGCGGCGGCTTCGGCAGCGGGATCGACCCCGACGACTGGTTCTGGTACACGAACGGCGTTCACACGATCCGCTGCGCCCGCTCCGCACCCCCGCCCAGCGGCTACCACCGCACGGACCCGCCGCCGGAGTTCAGGGCGGGCGGCGGCAAGACCCGCGGCGGCGGTGTGAGCCGCCACCACAGCAACCATTCCGGCTGTGCCAGCAGCTGTGCCTGCGCGTGTGCGTCCAGCTGCGCGTGTGCCTGCGCCTGTGCAGGCGGCGGGCGCGCCGGGTGCAGCGTCAAGGATTTTTACACCGTAAAGCTCCCTAAAAAATCTGTAGGGGCCGATGCTTGCATCGGCCCGGAAACCGAGGATAAACGATGAGCCTAGAAGACCAATATGATACCTGGGTCCGCGGCCTGATGGGCGGCGGCAGGTACGCCGCGACACCGAAGCAGGCTGAGGACGCCAACGACGCCGTGCAGCAGATGCAGGCCCAGCTGGACGCCCTGACCGAGGCCCAGAAGCGCCAGACTGCCGCGGACAGCGCACTGAACGCCGTGCAGAAGGCAGGGGCCGCCACGGCGGAGAGCGTGCGCAGGATGAGCAGCGAGCTGACGAAGTCGCTCAAGCAGGACGGTCTGCTGGGCGGCACCGTGGCTGCGCCCTCACCTGCCCCGGCTACGCCCGCCAAGGCGGATTTTGCCGGAGTGACCGAAAAGATCAAGGCCCAGGTGCTGGGGCAGGATGCCTTTGTCTCGGCGCTGGTCAAGGCGTTCCGCCGCCCGTTTGTGCTGGGCACGGCGGACGACACCGCCCACGCCCGCAGCGTGATGCTGCTCTGCGGCCCCAACGGCACGGGCCGCCACTATGCGCTGCAATGCGTGGTGGACGAGCTGGCCGCCCGCGGTGTGCTGCACAGCGCCGCCGTGGAGACGCTGGATCTGGCGCTCTACCCCGGCCCCGCGCAGGAGAAGCTGTTTTTGCAGGACCTTTACGCGGCGCTGCAGTCCGACGCCGAGGTGCTGACCTTTGAGCATTACGAGAGCTGTGCCGCCAACTACCTGAATATGCTGGCGACGCTGGCGATGGACGGCACGCTGGCATTGTCGAGCCGGTACGTTTTGCAGCGCGGCATCCTCGTGGATGTCGGCACGGCGCTGGCCCCCGGTGCCATCGGCGAGCTGCAGGCCGGCGGCAAGTATTTTGTGTTCTACTCCAACAAGGGCGAGACCGCGCTGGCCGACCACTTTGGGGCAAAGTTTGTGGACGCCGTTGCGGGCGACATCTGCCGCACCGAGGCGTTCGCCCCCGAGGCGCTGGCCGCCGTGGCCGCGCGGGAGCTGAATTATCTGGCCCAGCGCACCCGCAGGCAGTGCGGACTGGCGCTGACCATGGGCGCAGATGTGCGTGACCTGCTGGCGTCGCAGTACGGCAAGACCAGCGGTATGCAGGCTATGCGCGACTACTGCGAGACAGTCTACCGCGCGATTGCCGAGTACGTGCTGGATGCCGACGAGACGCCCGCCGACGGTACGCCCGCCGCGCTGACGGCGGAGAACGGCAGGCTGTGCATGGCCGTGAACGGCGGCGACTCCTTTGACCTGCTGGCGCTGCTGCCCCAGCAGTACCGCGGCGATGTGGACGCGGTGGAGGCTGAGCTGGACGGCATCATCGGTCTGGATGAGATCAAGAGTTATGTGCGTGACATCGCCAAAAAGCGTGCAGGCCCAGCAGCGCCGCAAGGCCCAGGGCCTGAAGGTCGCCGAGGTCAACATGCACATGATCTTTACCGGAAACCCCGGCACCGGCAAGACGACGATTGCCCGCATACTGGCCAAGTACCTGAAGGCCATCGGCGCACTGCGCGGCGGCCAGCTTGTGGAGGTCACCCGCGCCGATCTGGTGGGCCGCTATGTCGGCCACACGGCCCCGCTGACGAACTCGGTCATCCAGAGTGCGCTGGGCGGCGTGCTGTTCATTGACGAGGCCTATGCCCTCTACCGCGGCGGTGAGGACAGCTTCGGCCTTGAGGCGATTGACACGCTGGTCAAGGGGATCGAGGACCACCGCGACGACCTCGTCGTGATTCTGGCGGGCTACACGAAGGAGATGCAGCTGTTTTTGAGCGCGAACTCCGGCCTGGCCAGCCGTTTCCCGAATCAGATCGAGTTCCCGGACTACACGGGCGCGGAGCTGTATAAGATTCTGTGCTCGATTGCAAGATCCAAGGGCTACACGCTGGACGCTGCCTGTGAGCTGCCGCTGGTCACCTACTTTGACCGCAAGCAGGCCGAGGACGCCGCCACGAACGGCAACGGACGCATGGCCCGCAACACGCTGGAAAAGGCCATTCTGAACCAGTCCAAGCGGCTTGTTGCCGACCCGGACGCAAGCCTGGAGCTGCTGGTAGTTGGGGATTTTGAGCTGGAGTAAAGGTTGAGCTGTAGGGGCCGGGCATGCCCGGCCCGCAGCTTTGTCGTCGCTGCCCATTTAGCAGTTCCTCCGCGGGGCGTCGAGGACGCCGCCCCCTACGGTGGCAACCCGTGGACTTTCCCGTTGCCGCAAGCGCTCACGGCGGCCCAGAGGGCTGCCCGCAAACAACTGGATAAACCAAAAAGAGACCGCCTGTTCCAGACGGTCTCTTTACTTTTTGCCGTTTTATCGTGCTGTATAATCCGAATCAAGGTCAGACAGAATCCGCTCGCTGCTCTCGCGGGTGTCCGTCATGCGGACGGCGTTGCGCAGTGGCAGAACGGAGCGCGGCGTGACGGAGAGCTCGTCCACGCCGATGGCGAGGAAGGTCTCGGTCAGGGTCAGGTCTGCGCCCAGCTCACCGCAGATGCCGACCCAGATGCCGTTCTTGTGGGCGTTCTCGGTCACAAGGCGGATCAGGCGCAGCACCGCGGGGTGATGCGGGTCGTAGAAGCGGCCCAGGTCGTTGTTCTGACGGTCACAGGCCAGCGTGTACTGGGTCAGATCGTTCGTGCCGATGCTGAAGAAGTCGACCTCCTTTGCCAGACGGTCACTGTTGATGGCCGCGGCGGGCGTCTCGATCATAATGCCGATCTGCACATCCTCGCTGTAGGGTACGCCCTCGTTTTTCAGCTCGCGGCGGACCTCCTCGCACATGCGCTTGGCCTCACGGACCTCCCAGACGGAGGTGACCATCGGGAACATAATGCCCAGCTTGCCGAATGCGGACGCGCGGAACAGGGCGCGCAGCTGGGTCTTGAAGATCTCGGGCCGGGTCAGGCAGATGCGCAGCGCGCGCATGCCCATGGCGGGGTTATCCTCCTTGGGCAGGTCAAAGTAGCCGATCTGCTTGTCCGCGCCGATGTCCAGCGTGCGGATGATGACCTCCTTGCCGTCCATGTCAGACAGCACCTGCTTGTAGGCTTCAAACTGCTGCTCCTCGGTGGGATAGTCCGTCGTGTTCAGGTAGAGGAACTCGGAGCGGAACAGGCCGATGCCGCCGCCGTCGTTGACCTGCACGGCATGCACATCCTCCGGCGAGCCGATGTTGCAGTAGATGCGGATGGTCTTGCCGTCCTTCGTTACGTTGGCCTGGCCCTTCAGCGTTTCCAGCAGGCGCTGCAGGCGCAGTTGCTCGTCGCGCTTTTTCAGCAGGCGGTCACGGGTGTCGTCGTCGGGGTCGATGACCAGCGCACCGGTGCTGCCGTCCGCGATGGCGGCGCGGCCCTCCAGCTCGGGCTTGAGCGCGTCGCCCATGCCGACGATAGCGGGAATGCCCAGCGTGCGGGCCAGAATGGCCGTGTGGCTCGAACCAGAGCCGCCCGCCGTGATGAAGCCCAGGACCTTGGACTTGTCCAGCTGGATCGTCTCGGACGGGGCCAGGTCGTCAGCGCAGAGCAGCACCGGCACATCGGACGCAATGCCGCCCTGCACGATGCCGCACAGGATGCCCAGAATGCGCTGGCTGACATCCTTGACGTCGGCGGCGCGGGCCTGCATATAGGCGTCGTCCATCGAGGCAAACATCTCGGCAAACTGCTCTGACGTGTCGGAGACGGCGGCCTCGGCGTTCATTTTCTGGTTGACGATGCGATCCTCAATGGCCTCCTCGTAGTCGAGGTCCTCGGCCATCATCTGGTGGGTCTCAAACAGCATGGCGGCTTCGTCGCCGGCCTCCTTGCGGGCCTGCTCGGCCAGCACGCCCAGCTGCTCGATTGCGCCGGTCTGCGCACCCTTGAAGCGGTGCCACTCGGCGTCGGTATCCTCCGCCGTGTAGCGCTTGATCTCCGCCGTGGCACGGCGGTAAAAGTAAAGCGGGCCAACGCCGACACCGGCGGAAACGCCCTTGCCTTGAATTGTGATCATGGGGAGCCTCCTTCAAATAAAAACCGCGGCTGCCGTCTTGCTGCGGCGGCCGCGGCCGTACATGATGCCGGAATTACAGATGCTCGTTGAAGAACTTCTCCAGAGCGGGGGCGGCGGTGTCCTCGTCGGCACCCTCGACCTTGACGGTGACGGTGTCGCCGCACTTGATGCCCATGCCCATCAGAGCCATGAGACGGGTGGCGTCAACGGACTTGCCGTTCTTGTCAACAATGGTGACGGTGCTCTGGCAGGTCTTGGCCTCCTTGGCCAGCATGCCGGCGGGACGTGCGTGAATGCCAACGGGCTCTTTGATTGTATAGGTGAATTCTTTCATAGCTTTTTCCTCCCATAGATGCGGTGCGGTAGGGCGCAGCGCAAATAATTAAGCTGTTATTATAATAACATACTCTGCCGCCAACGTCAACGGAAAAAGCTCCAAAAACAAGCTGAATCTTTGGTTATTTTGGGCAAAAAAGTGTGTGGGATGTGTACGATTCGTCCATAAATGGGTTGAATCATCATTTCCGGAGAAATTCCCGCAGCACATCCTCCGGGCGGGGTGTGTGCAGCGGGTAGCGTGCGCGCAGCGGCGCGGCGGCACCGTCCATGATGTAAGGCGTGCCGACAAGGTCGAGCATCGCCACGTCGTTGTAGTTGTCGCCGAAGGCCATGACCTCGTCATGGGCGAAGCCCAGCACGCGGCAGAGCGACTCGACGCCGACACCCTTGTTGGCGGTGGTCGTGTCGATCCAGTACGGGCCCGCCACGGCGCAGTTGGCCTGCTGCCAGCGCGGCACAAAGCGGTCCGCGTACTTTTCCACGCCCTCATGCAGGTAGACCGACACCTTGACGATCTCCTCGGGGATCTCGGACGGGTCGGAGATGACCTTGTAACGGTTGCCGATAAATTGGATGCGGTCCAGCATACCGAGGCCGCGCTCCATCAGATAGGCGCAGTTCTGGCCCGAAAGCATGACCTCGCCCTGGCCGTCGCTGCGGTCCCACAGGTCGTGGGCGATTTCCTCCGCCAGTGCGCGGGGCATCGGGTTCTCGGCGATGCAGTGCTCGTCCTTGAACAGCACGCCGCCGTTCTCGCACAGGAAAACACAGCAGTCGGCCACCGGCGCAAACAGCAGGCGCAGGCTGGTGTACTGCCGCCCGGATGCCGGGCAGAACAGGATGCCGCGGTCATGCAGGGCGCGGATCTGGTCGAAAATTTCGCCCTCCAGCTTTTTGCGGCCATATTGCAGCAGCGTACCGTCAATGTCGCTGCAGATCATTTTGATTGCCATAATACAACTCCTTTGTGGTTACGGGAATATTGTAGCACATTTGGCAGGGTGTTTGCAATTTTGTTTGGGCGCGTTATAATTAGGGCAATACCGCATAATTCTAAGTACCGATACGGCGAGCGAGGTGCGGCAGCTGCTAAGCCAAAAGCGCAGATAATACTGGATGTCTTATCGAGCATTTTGGCAACGCAGATGCCGTGCCGCAGCCGCCGGAGCGGTGCTTAAGCCGTAAGGCGGGAATTATGCGGTGTTGTCTTAGTTTTGTAGGGGCGAGCAGTGCTCGCCCGCAAAACCTGACGGTGGCCGTGAACGGCCCGGGTCGTCGAGGACACAGACCCCTACAACGTGCGGAAATGTGCGAAAAGAACGGAGATGCAATAGTATGGCTTTCATCACAATAAACCACCATGTCCCTGCCGACAACGGCGCGGCGTTTGTGGCCGAAAACGCCACACTGGCGGGCAGCGTGCGGCTTGAGAAAAACAGCAGCGTCTGGTACGGCGCGGTGCTGCGGGCGGACACCGGGCGCATCGCCATTGGGGAAAACTCCAACGTGCAGGACAACGCCGTGCTGCACACCGGCCCCGGGCTGGATGTGACGGTGGGGCGCGGAACGTCCGTCGGACACGGGGCCGTTGTGCACGGCTGCACGGTGGGCGACGGCTGCCTGATTGGGATGCACGCGACGATTTTGAACGGCGCGGTCATCGGGGACGGCTGCCTGATTGCCGCGGGGGCGCTTGTGCCGGAGAATATGCAGGTGCCCGCGGGGAGCCTTGTCATCGGCATACCCGGCAAGGTCGTGCGGCCCGTCAGCGCGGCACAGGCTGACGCCATCAAGGCCAACGAAGAAGAATATTTGGAATTGGCGAGGGCGCACGCAGAGGCAAAATAACCGCGGTATGCGCTTTTGCCGGAGACGTAGGGCGGGGTGCCCTCTGGCCGCCGCGGGGCCTTGCCGTCATTGCCTGTTCCCCGGATGGTTGTAGGGGGCGGCGTCCTCGACGCCCCGCAGGCGGCGCACGTGTCCCGGGAGGCCCCTACGAATACCGGAAACGGGAGCTTGTAGGGCGGCCAGCCCTCTGGCCGCCGCGGAGGGGTCAAGACCCCTCCCTACAAATCAACCGTTAAAGGGGTGTCAACGGCAAAGCTGCCGTCGGCCCCTACAGAGCAATAAAAAACAGGATGCTGTCTTGCAAAACGGCATCCTGCTTTTTTATGGAATTTACTTCAGCACCGCGCCCAGATTGGCGCTGGTGACCAACCTTGCGTACCGTGCCAGCCAGCCGGTCTTGATGTTCGGCTCGGGCTGGACGTAGGCGGCCTTGCGGGCGGCAAGCTCGTCGCCGCTGACGGCCAGGTGGATGGACGCATTCGGAATGTCGATCTCGATGGTGTCCCCTTCCCTGACCAGACCGATGGGGCCGCCGGAGGCTGCCTCGGGGCTGACGTGGCCGATGGCCGCGCCGCGGGACGCACCGGAGAAGCGGCCATCCGTGATGAGTGCCACGGTGGTATCCAGCTTCATGCCCGCCAGTGCGCTGGTGGGGTTGAGCATCTCGCGCATACCGGGGCCGCCCTTGGGGCCCTCGTAGCGGATGACCACTACGTCGCCGGGGTGGATGTCACCTGCGTAGATAGCCGCAATGGCGGTGTCCTCGCTGTCAAAGACGCGCGCGGGGCCGCTGTGGACCTGCATTTCGGGCGCAACGGCGCTGCGCTTGACGACACAGCCGTCCGGCGCAATGTTGCCCCACAGAATCTGCAGACCGCCGGTCTGACTGTACGGGTTGTCGATGGAGCGGATCGCCTTGTCGTTGAGAATCTTCGCACCGCGGATGTTCTCTCCCAGCGTTTTGCCGGTGACGGTGGGAACATCGAGGTCGAGCAGGTTCTTCTTCGCCAGCTCAGCCTGCACCGCCGGGATGCCGCCCGCCTCATACAGGTCGGGCATGTGGGTGGGGCCGGCGGGGGCCAGATGGCAGAGATTCGGCGTTCTGGCGGAAATCTCGTTAAAGAGCTTCAGGTCAATCGGGCAGCCCGCCTCCTGCGCAATCGCCAGCAGGTGCAGCACCGTGTTGGTGGAGCAGCCCAGCGCCATATCGCAGGTCAGGGCGTTGCGGATGGAGCGCTCGTTGATGATCTGGCGCGCGGTCACGCCGCGGCTGACCAGGTCCATGATGGCCATACCGGCGTGCTTGGCCAGCTGCAGGCGCTTGGCGTAGACGGCGGGAATCGTGCCGTTGCCGGGCAGTGCGATGCCGATGGCCTCGCACAGGCAGTTCATGCTGTTGGCCGTGTACATGCCGGAGCAGGAGCCGCAGCCCGGGCAGCAGTTGCAGGTGCAGTCCTCAAGCTGAGCGTCGTCGATCATACCGGCCTTGTACGCGCCGACAGCCTCGAACATTTTGGAAAGGCTGACCTCCTCGCCGCCGTAGCGGCCTGCCAGCATCGGGCCGCCGGAGCAGACCACAGCGGGCACGTCCATGCGGACGGCGGCCATGACCATGCCGGGCACGATCTTGTCGCAGTTGGGGACCAGTACCAGACCGTCCAGCTGGTGGGCCATGAACATCGTTTCAACGCTGTCGCAGATCAGTTCACGGCTGGCGAGGGAGTATTTCATGCCCACATGGCCCATAGCGATGCCGTCGCAGACACCGATGGCGGGGATGAGGATGGGGGTGCCGCCTGCCATGCGCACACCAGCCTTGACGGCATCGGCGATCTTATCCAGATGGGCGTGGCCGGGGACGATCTCGCTGTAGGCGGAAACGACGCCGATCAGCGGACGGTCCAGCTCCTTCGGCGTGTAGCCCAGCGCATAAAACAGGCTGCGGTTTGGTGCCCGCTCCGGGCCTTTTTTGACGTTATCGCTGTTCATAGGTTTTCTCCGTTTTCAAATAAAATGCCTTCCCCCTGCGGGGGAGATGCCGCGAAGCGGCGGATGAGGGGCGGCCTTACGCCCGCCGCCCGTAAACGGGATGCTGCGGGAGCTCTGCCCTCATCCGGCCCTGCAGGGCCACCTTCCCCCTCGGGGGAAGGCTTAGAGCGTTATCTTATAATTACTTCTTCAGCCAGCTCATCATCTTGCGGAGCTCGGCACCGACCTTCTCGATGGGATGGTTGGCGGCGATGCGGCGCTGTGCGAGGAAGTGGGTCTTGCGGCCGCCCTTCCGGGCTCATCTCGGTCAGGAACTCGGAAGCGAAGGTGCCGTCCTGGATCTCCTTCAGGACCTGCTTCATCTCCTTGCGGGTGTCCTCGGTGATGAGGCGCTTGCCGGTGCGGTAGTCGCCGTACTCAGCGGTGTTGGAGATGGAGTAACGCATCTTGGAGAAGCCGCCCTCGTTGATCAGGTCAACGATCAGCTTCATCTCGTGGCAGGTCTCAAAGTAGGCCATCTCGGGGGCGTAGCCGGCCTCGACCAGCGTGTCGAAGCCAGCCTGGATCAGCTCGCAGACGCCGCCGCAGAGCACTGCCTGCTCACCGAACAGGTCGGTCTCGGTCTCCTCCTTGAAGGTCGTCTCGAGGATGCCCGCGCGGCCGGCACCGATGCCGGAGGCGTAGGCAAGGGCGATCTCCTTGGCCTTGCCGGTGTAGTCCTGCTCCACGCAGATCAGGGACGGGCAGCCCTCGCCCTCGGTGTACAGGCGGCGGACGATGTGGCCGGGGCCCTTGGGAGCGATCATGATGACGTCAACGTTCTTCGGCGGGGTGATGGTCTTGAAGTGGATGTTGAAGCCGTGGGCAAAGGCCAGTGCCTTGCCCTCGGTCATGTAGGGGGCAACCTGCGTGTTGTAGATGTCGGCGCACAGCTCGTCGGGAACCAGCATCATGACAACGTCACCGGCCTTGGCGGCCTCCTCGACCTCCATGACCTTGAAGTTCTCATGGGTGGCAGCGAACTCGGAGGCCTTCTCCCAGTGGGCAGAGCCCTTGCGCAGACCGACAACGACATTGACGCCGCTCTCGGCCAGGTTCTCGGAATGAGCGTGGCCCTGGGAGCCGAAGCCGATAACGGCAACGGTCTTGCCGTCGAGCACGCCGAGGTTGCAGTCGGAATCATAGTACTTGTTGATAGCCATGGTGGTGTCTCCTTTTGTTGCTTTAAGTTTATATTTTTAAATTTTAAATGGGAAACGAAAATAAAAATCCGTAGGGGCGCATTCTATATGCGCCCGTGCAGTGCAGCCTACGGCGGGCGGATATGGAATCCGCCCCTACAGGCATTGAAAATTTACGAGCAGCTCAATGGCAATGCGTCCCCGGCAGGGGCAGCTGCGCCTCCCCGACCTCCTGCGCGAGCTTCTGCATGTGTTCGTGCTTGCCGCCGCGCTCCAGCGCGGTGACACCGGTGCGGCAGAGCTCCAGAATGTTGTAGCCCTTGAACATGGTCAAAAAGGCATCAATCTTATCCGGCTTGCCGGTCAGTTCAAAAATCATGCTGTCGGGCGACAGGTCGATGATCTTTGCCTTGTAAATGCTGGAAATTTCCCGCAGCTCGGCGCGGTTCTGGTTGTCGCACTCTACCTTTAAAAGCAGCAGCTCGCGCTGCAGGCTCTTGTCAGGGTCCAGCTCAAAGATCTGTCGGGTGACCTCAAGGCGCTCGGTCTGTAAAATCAGCTGGTTCAGCGCCTGTTCGGTGCCGCGCAGTGTGACCGTGATGCGGCTGACCGCGGGGTCATTCGTGGCGGATACCGTCAGGCTGTCGATGTTGAAGCCGCGGCGGCAGAGCAGGCTGGAAATGCGCGCCAGAACGCCGTTGCTGTTGTCAACCAGCAGGCTGATGACCCGCCGGGTGTTGTTGTTCTGTTCCATGCGTGTCACCTCATTCCATGATGATGTCGTTGACGGTGCCGCCGCCGGGGATCATCGGCAGGACCTTTTCGTCCTTGCCGATGCGGCAGTCAATCCAACTCGGGCCCTTCTGCTTCATCGCGTCGGCGAACGCCGCCTTGAACTCGGCGGGCGTCGCAGCGCGGTAGCCTTTGGCCCCGAAGCCCTCGGCCAGCTTGACAAAGTCGGTCTTGCGGTGCGGGTCTGTGTCGGAGTAGCGCTTCTCGTAGAAGGTCGTCTGCCACTGGCGCACCATGCCGAGCACCTGATTGTTGAAAATTACCGTGATGATGGGCAGGTCGTAGCTGACGGCAGTGCAGGCCTCGTTCAGGTTCATGTGGAATGAGCCGTCGCCCGTCAGCATGACGACGCGGGCATCCCTGCCCAGCGCCATCTGTGCGCCGATGGCCGCGCCGTAGCCGAAGCCCATTGTGCCCAGACCGCCGCTGGTCAGGAAACCGCGGGATTTCGTGTGGTGCAGATACTGCGCCGCCCACATCTGGTGCTGGCCGACGTCGGTGACGTAAACGGCCTCGGGGCCTGCCTGATTGCAGATCTCATCGATGATCTGGTGCGGCTTCAGCTCGGTGTCGCTGTCCGCGGGCTTGTAGTCGTTCTTCTGCCAGCCGCGGATCTGCTCCATCCAGAGCTTGTGCTCGGTCTTTTCGACGTAGGGCAGAATGGCCTGCAAAATGTAGCTGGCGTCGCCGGTCAGGCTTAAATCGACGTCCACATTCTTGCCCAGCTCGCTGGGGTCAATGTCGATCTGGATGATTTTCGCGCGCTTGGCGAAGCTGTCGGGGTTCAGCGCCACGCGGTCACTGAACCGTGTGCCCACGGCAATGACCAAATCGGCCTCGTCAATGGCTTTGTTGGCGGCGTAGCAGCCGTGCATACCCAGCAGCCCTAAGTTGTGCGGCTCACCGTAGCTGAGGACACCGGCGGCCATCAGGGTGTAGGTGGCGGGCATGCCGGTCTTTTCCAGCAAATCGCGCAGGGGCTGGCAGCCCGCCGCGCTGCGGACGCCGCCGCCGAAGTAGACGATCGGGCGCTCCGACGCGTTGATCATCTGAGCGGCCTTTTTGACGTCCTCCTCATTATACCGGGTCACGGTGCGGATGAGCTCGGGAGCCTTGGGGGTGAACTCACAGGAGGCAGCCGTGATGTCCTTGGGAATATCGACGAGGACGGGACCCTTGCGGCCCGACTGCGCAATGCGGAAAGCCGCGCGCATCGTGTCGGCCAGGTCCTCGACCCGGCGCACCGTGTAGTTGTGCTTCGTGATGGGCATCGTAATGCCCTCAATGTAGGCCTCCTGGAAGGAGTCCTTGCCCAGCAGCGTTGTGGCGACGTTGCCGGTGAAAGCGACCATCGGCACGCTGTCCATGTAGGCTGTGGCAATGCCGGTGACGAGGTTCGTGGCACCGGGGCCGCTGGTGGCCAGCACGACGCCGGTGCGGCCCGTGGCGCGGGCGTAGCCGTCCGCCGCGTGGGACGCGCCCTGCTCATGGGCGGTCAGCACATGGCGGATGCGGTCCGAGTTTTTATAAAGTTCATCGTACAGATTCAGCACTGCGCCGCCGGGATAGCCGAACAGGGTGTCAACGCCCTGCTCGACCAGCACTTCGACGAAGATCTGTGAACCGGTCAATTTCATGTTTCTGCTCCTTCCTGGTTTTAGCACGGCCTGCCGGGGGTCTGTGGGGCGGGGTGACCTCACCCCGCCGCGGCGGCCTCCCGTAAGAGGGGCAAAGGATAAAACAAAACAGGCTTTGCCCCTTGTATTCCAAGAGACAAAGCCTGTATATAGCTCTGCGGTACCACTCTTATTGGGGCGGTGCCCCCACCTCATGGGCCTCCAACAAGGCCCGGCACTGTAACGGGTGCGCCCGTACCGCCCTACTGTGATTTCGGGTGGTCTGCTCCGGGATCAGTTCGCGGTCTGCTGCCCTGCTGCCTTGCACCGACCGGCAGCTCTCTGCAGGGTGCGGGACCGTTACTAACTTCCCATCCACGCATTGTCTGGATGTGTGATAAACTATACCGTGCTTTTGCAGATTTGTCAAGACTTGTTTGAAAATTCTGCAACAAATCTTGCAACTTTTTGCCGCGGCGTTTATACTGGTGGTAAAGAGTGTATCTCTTGGGAAAGGAATATGAATATGCTTCGTAATGAATGGCTGGCCCATCTGGATGGGCTTGTGGTGTTCCGCGGCCTGCTGGCGGCGGAGCCGCTGCGCTCTCTGCACGCGGCGCTGGCGGCGGATGAGGACGCCCTGACGGGCGCTGTCGCCGCGTTTGAGGCGGCGCTGTTTGCCCGCGGCACCAACTGGACCGAGGCCCTGCTGGATGCCGTGCTCGAGGAGGAAAACCTCTGCCTGCGTGTGGCAGCCGGGCAGGATGCCGGCCCCGTGCTGGAGACTGCGCTGAACAGCGAACTGGACTTTTTGCAGACGCTTGGCCGTGCGCCGCTGGACGAGGTGTTCCCCGGTGCGGCAGTGTTCCTGCCGCGGTGGGAGACAACGCCCGACGCCGACTACCACGCGGCCTATGAGACGCGCCGTGCAGCCATGGGCCAGAAGGGCTACGGCATGTTTGCCCGCCACCATGTCTTTGCGCTGGAGGACGGGCATCTGGTGCCGGTGCGCTACCCCGATCCGCAGCGTCTGAGCGAGCTGCCCGGCTACGAGCAGGAGCGCGAGAAGGTCATTGCCAACACCCGCGCCCTGCTGGAGGGCCGCCCGGCCAATAACGTGCTGCTCTACGGCGATGCAGGCACGGGCAAGTCCAGCACGGTAAAGGCGATTGCCAACGAGTTTGCGCCCGACGGCCTGCGCCTGATCGAGGTGAAGAAGAACCAGCTCTACCAGATTCCCGCCCTGATGGACGAGCTGGCAAAGAATCCGCTGAAATTCATCCTCTTTATTGATGACTTGAGCTTTGCCTCCAACGATGACAACTTTGCGGCGCTGAAGGCGATCCTGGAGGGCGGCGTCGGCGGGCGCAGCCATAATGTAGCGGTCTACGCCACAAGCAACCGCCGCCACCTCGTCAAGGAGACGATGGCGGACCGCAGCGGCGACGACCTGCACGCGATGGACACCCGGCAGGAGCTTATGAGCCTGTCGGCCCGGTTCGGCCTGACGGTGACGTTCCAGCAGCCCGACAAGGACCGCTATGACCGCATCTTGCTGGAGCTGGCGAAGCAGTACAATGTCCAGATGCCCAGCGACCAGCTCTTATCAAGGGTGCCGCCTTGCCCTGCGCGCCGGTGGCCGCAGCCCGCGCGTAGCCAAGCAGTTTGTGGAGCTGCTGGCGGCGGGCGTCAAGGTATAAAATTTCTCCACCCTGTAGGGGCGAACAATGTTCTCCCGTGCTCGTTCGCGGCGGCAGAAACATCCGCGGGCGGATATGGAATCCGCCCCTACGCGTAGGGGTCGGCGTCCTCGACGACCCGGGAAGTCAGCGCTGCCGCAAAGCTTCCGCGGGCGAACAATGTTCGCCCCTACATAACATAAGAATCAGGCGCGCTCCGTCACCAGCTTAAACCCTGCCTCCGTCAGCTTTTGCTTAATGGTCTCGATCTGCGCGGCATCTCGCGTTTCGAGGCCGAGCTTCAGGAAGCAGCTTGTGATGGCCATGTTCGCATCGCTGCGGTCATGGTGGACGCTGACGACGTTCGCACCGCAGGCAGAGACAATATCGCTGACCAGGCTCAGCTGGCCGGGCTTGTCCTCCAGCGCGATCATCAGGTTCGTCTTGCGCCCGCTCATAACAAGGCCGCGGGTGATGACGCGGGACAGAATGTTCACGTCGATGTTGCCGCCGGAAATCAGGCAGACCGTTTTCTTGCCCGCCAGCGGCAGCTTGCCGAACAGTGCGGCGGCCACCGGCGTGGCACCTGCGCCCTCGGCGACGAGCTTCTGGTTCTCCATCAGCGCCAGAATGGCCGCGGCGATCTCGTCCTCGCTGACCGTAACGATCTCGTCCACGTACTGGCTGACCATGTCGAACGTCGTCTCGCCGGGCGTCTTGACCGCAATGCCGTCGGCAAAGGTCACGGCGCTGTCCAGCGTTTCATATTTGTGGTCGTGGAAGGCGTGCTCCATGCTGGGCGCACCCGCGGCCTGCACGCCGTAGATCTTTACCTCAGGGCGCAGGCTCTTGATGGCGAACGCCACGCCGGAGATCAGACCGCCGCCGCCGATAGGCACGATGACCGCGTCCACATCGGGCAGTTGGTCGAGGATTTCGAGACCAATCGTTCCCTGCCCTGCGATGACCAGCTCGTCATCATAAGGATGAATGAAGGTCATGCCGGTCTGCTCCTGCAGCTCCACGGCGCGGTCATGCGCGTCGTCGTAGGTGCCCTTGACCAGCTCGACCTCGGCACCGAGGCGCTTTGTGCTCTCTACCTTCATAATAGGGGCACCGTCCGGCATACAGACAACGCTTTTGATGCCCATACGGGTCGCGGCCAGTGCCACGCCCTGCGCATGGTTGCCCGCCGAGCAGGCAATGACGCCCTTCGCGCGCTCCTCCGCGGACAGCTGGCTGATTTTGTAGTACGCGCCGCGGACCTTGAAGCTGCCTGTAACCTGCAAGTTTTCGGTTTTCAGGTACAGATCGGTGCCGGGGCACAGGCGTGTGGCGGCGATCAGGTCGGTCTTGCGGGCAACCTGCTTCAAGACGAACTTGGCATGGTAGATTTTATCCAGTGTAAGCATGGGCTGTTCCCTCTCTGTTTGACAATAGTCGGGCCCGACCCGGGCTTGCCGGATCGGGCCGGGCCGCGCCGTTGCGGCCAAGACACTGACATGAGTATAGTTGAAATTTGCTAATTTGTAAAGTGAAAAATATTCATCGTTAGATTGTACAAGAATAATAAGCAAGAATTGTACAATTCTACCACTATGTTGTGGGCGCAGAATGCTGTATAATAGATGTAAAGATAGCGAAATATGTTTGCTTTTTAACAATCACCTTTATGAGGAGGCAATTTCCCGTATGGATATCCGTTATTCCTGCAACCAGCGTGATTTCAAGCGCTATACCACCGAGGAGACCCGCAACGAAATGCTCATCACCGGCCTGTACAAGGCAGATGAGATGGTCGCCGTCTACAGCCACGTGGATCGCATGGTCACGCTGGGCTGCATGCCTGTGCACGAGGAGGTCTCCATCGACAAGGGCATTGATGTATGGGCCAACTTCGGCACCCACTACTTCCTGGAGCGCCGCGAGATCGGCATCTTCAACATCGGTGACGGTGCCGGCACGGTCATGGCGGATGGCAAGGAGTATCACCTGAACTACAAGGACTGCCTGTACCTGACCAAGGGCAACCAGAAGGTCACCTTCAAGAGCGACGACCCAGCGCATCCGGCCAAGTTCTACATGGTCTCTGCCCCGGCCCATTGCAGCTATGAGAACAAGCTCATCACCATCGAGCAGGCCGCCAAGCGCCCGCTGGGCAGCGTCGAGACCTGCAACAAGCGCACGATCAACCAGTTCATCCATCCCAGCGTGCTCAAGACCTGCCAGCTGTCCATGGGTATGACCGCTCTGGAGCCCGGCAGCAACTGGAACACCATGCCCAGCCACACCCACGAGCGCCGCATGGAGATCTACACCTACTTTGAGGTCCCCGAGGGCCAGGTCGTTTTCCACATGTGCGGTGAGCCCACCGAGACCCGCCATATTGTCATGCACAACTATGACGCGGTCATCAGCCCGTCCTGGAGCATCCACAGCGGCGTAGGTACATCGAATTACACCTTTATCTGGGCCATGGGCGGCGAGAACATGGAGTTCGATGATATGGATAATATCGCCACAACTGATTTGCGCTGACCGCAAGAAACGCACATATTTTGCGCCGGCTTGCGCAAGATATGCGCAACTATTTACTTTAATTCTCGCGCCCCAGTGATGGGCGCCGGAATATATGACTGTTACAAACTTAGGAGGTTTTGCATCATGTCTGTTTGCACCCCGAAATCCTTCGACCTGACCGGTAAGGTCGCCCTCGTCACCGGCGCTTCCTATGGCATCGGCTTTGCCATTGCCACCGCTATGGCCAATTGCGGCGCCAAGATCGTCTTTAACGACATCAAGCAGGAGCTGGTGGACAAGGGCCTGGCCGCCTACAAGGAAGCCGGCATCGAAGCCCACGGCTATGTCTGCGACGTCACCAACGAGGACGCCGTCAATGAGATGGTCAAGAAGATCACCGCCGAGGTCGGCCACATCAATGTGCTGGTCAACAACGCCGGTATCATCAAGCGCATCCCGATGATCGAGATGACCGCTGCCCAGTTCCGTCAGGTTATCGACGTTGACCTGAACGCCCCCTTCATCGTCGCCAAGGCGGTCATTCCCGATATGATCGAGCAGGGCGGCGGCAAGATCATCAACATCTGCTCCATGATGAGTGAGCTGGGCCGCGAGACTGTCTCCGCCTACGCCGCTGCCAAGGGCGGCCTGAAGATGCTGACCAAGAACATCGCCTCCGAGTACGGCAAGTACAACATCCAGTGCAACGGCATCGGACCCGGCTACATCGCCACCCCGCAGACCGCGCCCCTGCGCGAGATCCAGCCCGACGGCAGCCGTCATCCGTTTGACCAGTTCATCGTTGCCAAGACCCCTGCCGAGCGCTGGGGTGAGGCCGAGGATCTGGGCGGCCCCGCCGTGTTCCTCGCTTCCGAGGCTTCCGACTTTGTCAACGGCCTGATCCTCTACGTTGACGGCGGCATCCTCGCCTACATCGGCAAGCAGCCCGGCTGATTTACTTTCTTCGAGAAGAAAGTAAACAAAGAAGCTTTCAAACAATAAAAGGACATCCGCTCGTGAAAGGGCGGATGTCCTTTTTTGTTGCACGGTAGGGCCGGGCATGCCCGGCCCGGCAGTGTATGGTAAACGGACGCTTGCGGGAATCTCCCGGGCCGCCGCGGAGAGGTCAAGACCCCTCCCTACAAAACGACCCGCAAAGGGGGCTTTACCCGATGGTCACGCTCCACTTGAACTCCTTGCTCTCGCCGGGGTTCAGCTCGATGTGATGGCCTGCCTCATTGACGGAGTTGGCCCAGCCGTTCCAGGGCTCCATGCAGACGAAGCTCTCGGCGTCCTGCTGCCAGAGCACGCCGTTGGTGAAAACGCTCTCGTCAAAGCTGACCGTGACCTTGTGGCCGTTGCCGGAGTCGGTGAAGCGCATCGGGCTCTTGACGCCGGTCATCAGGCGGATGGAGTCGGCACTCCCCTCCTTACGGGTCAGGGTGATGGTCTCGGGCGCGGCGGGCTGCTCGCCCTTGGCACTTTCGCTGCAGGTGGCGGCGTCGATGTCAAACGCGACGTTGTCCAGCTTGCTGGCGGCGAAGTACGGGTGGAAGCCGACGCTGAACGGCAGGGTCTTGTCGCCGGTGTTGGCGACGGTCAGGGCCAGCGTGGCGGTGCTGCCGGTCAGGGTGTAGCGCATGGTCAGGGCAAAATCGAACGGGTAGACGAACTTTGTCAGACCGTTGGGGGTCAGGGTCAGCTCAATGGCGGTGTCGTCCGCGCTCTTGACCTGCCACGGCACGAGGTCGGCCAGGCCGTGGACCTCGATGGGATAGGCCGCGCCGTTGAAGTGGTGCACGCCGTCGTCCGGTTTGCCGCAGTTCGGGAACAGGATGGGGATGCCGCAGCGCGGGCGATCCGTGGACTCGAAGTTTTTGTCGCGCAGCCACAGGTATTCGTCGCCGTTTTTGGTGAAGGATGCGGCCATGCCGCCCTTCTCGGGCGTGACGGTGAAGGCATACTCGCCGTCGGTCAGGGTCAGGGTCTTGTAGGAAGCACCGTATTTTTCATAGGTGCCGGTAGTCAGAGTAGACATGATAAGGCTCTCCTTTGTATGCACGTAGGGGCCGCACATGTGCGGCCCGCAACTTTGTGGAAAGCACCCGATTGCGGGTAAGTTGCGGGCCGGGCATGCCCGGCCCCTACAGCGTAGTGGATTTTTCGTGTTTAATTATACCACAAACAGGCTTACAATACAACGCCATCCTTAAAGATCGAGATCTCGCGGAAGCCCTTCTTCTCGGCGCAGGTCTGCTTGCCGGAGGCAACGTCCAGCACGAGCCGGTACAGGTCGGCACCGGCCTCGTCCAGCGTGCGCTCGCCGTCCGCGACGACACCGGCGTTGAAGTCGATCCAGGTCTTTTTTCTGGCGGCCAGCTGGCTGTTGGTGGCAATTTTCAGCGTCGGCGCGGGGGCACCAAACGGCGTGCCGCGGCCCGTGCTGAACAGCACCATGTGCGCGCCCGCAGCAGTCAGCGCCGTGGCGGAGACCAGGTCGTTGCCGGGGCCGTACAGCATGTTCAGGCCCTTGGTGGTAACGGGCTCGCCGTAGTCGATGACATCCATGATCGGCGCGGAGCCGCCCTTCTGCACGCAGCCGCAGGACTTGTCCTCCAGCGTCGTGATGCCGCCCTGCTTGTTGCCCGGGCTCGGGTTGTCGTAGACGACCTCATTGTGGCTGATGAAGTACTCTTTGAAGCCGTTGATCATCCTGACGGCCTTCTCAAAGACCTGCTCGTTCTGGCAGCGGTCCATCAGGAAGCCCTCGGCACCGAACATTTCGGGCACCTCGGTCAGCACGGTGGAGCCGCCGCGGGCGCACAGCATATCGCTGAAGCGGCCAATCGTCGGGTTGGCGGTGATGCCGGACAAACCGTCCGAGCCGCCGCACTTCATGCCGACGACCAGCTCACTGGCAGGGATCGGCTCACGCTTAAACTGCGCGGCGTAGGCGGCCAGCTCTTTCAGGATCTCGCGTCCCGCGACCAGCTCGTCCTCAACGTCCTGGCAGGTCAGGAACTTGACGCGGTCATGGTCGTAGTCGCCCAGCTCGGCCAGGAACTGCTCGTGGGTCAGGTTTTCGCAGCCCAGGCTCAGCACCAGAACCGCGCCCGCGTTGGGGTGACGCACCAGAGATGCCAGCAGCTTGCGGGTCTGTGCGTGGTCATGGCCGGTCTGGGAGCAGCCGAACGGATGGGTGAAGGTATACAGCCCGTCGATGCTGCCGGTCACAAGGTCCTGATTGTCGCGCACGAGCGCCTTGGCGCAGTCGTTGACGCAGCCGACAGTCGGGATGATCCAGATCTCGTTGCGGATGGCAGCGCGGCCGTCCTTGCGGCGGTAGCCCATGAAGGTGTCAGGCGCGGCGGGGGTCAGCGGGTGCACATTGGGGTGATAGCTGTACTCGATCTCACCGGAGAGGTTCGTGTGGATGTTGTGGGTGTGCATCCAGGTGCCGGGCACGGCGTCCGCCGTGGCGTGGCCGATGGGAAAGCCGTATTTGATGACGTTTTCGCCGCTTTTGATGGGCGCAATGGCCATCTTGTGGCCCTGGGGGATGTCCTCAATGGCGGTGACGGTGGTGTTATCGACGGGGACTGCCGTGCCTTTGGCGATGGGATGCAGGGCGACGACGACGTTGTCCTTGGGGTTGATCTTAATGGCGATAGGCATAAGATGTCTCCTTAGCTTCTGATAAAAGTGGGGCCGGAGGGCATCCTCCGGCCCCAATGGGGTACGTTTTAAGGCCGGATGAGGGGCGGGTGTGCGGGGCAGACCGTAAACGGTCAATATCGGCAGACTCGGCCCTCATCAGTCGGCTGCGCCGACAGCTTCTCCCGATGGAGAAGCCTTTGGACGCTTACAGGCAGGAAGCATACGCGGCCAGTGCGCCGTTCTCGCGGATGTTGGT
>ENA-OQBL01000321-OQBL01000321.1-human-gut-metagenome-genome-assembly--contig:-NODE-321-length-26776-cov-5.242636_pt1 | contig 26776 bp, 28 predicted proteins | sample MGYA00242747_ERZ504553 | MGnify/ENA primary metagenome ERZ504553 (study PRJEB26092, sample SAMD00036240) | human gut metagenome | host: Homo sapiens | study: EMG produced TPA metagenomics assembly of...
TCCAAACCGTAATCTGAGAGAAGCTGATTTACATAAGCAAGTTTTTCGGCAGTGAGTTCCCTGCGGATTTCCAGTCCGAGAAGAACATTTTTATAAATTGTCCGCCACTCCAGCAGATGATCCTTTTTGCAGCATATATCCGATAGGATAATAAGGGGCGGCAGGTGCAGCCTGTTCCGGCTGTGCTTCTTTTTCCTGTACTGTAGCTGTTTCTTCGGGAAGCTCCGGCGCGGCTGCTTCTGCTTCGGGCTGTTTGGTAGCTTCTTGTGCGGGCTGCGCCTGTTCGGTGGTCTGTTCCTTATCCTGTGCCTTTTGGATTTCTGCAAAATGTCCGTCTATGGTATCAATCAGATTTGCGGCGGTGCTGCGGATTGTTTCAAGAGAGCCTTTCAGTTCTGCAAGTTCTTTTCCGCTGCTCCACCCGGCGATATACCCAAAAGAATAGTCCGACGTATCAAGCCCGTAATGTTGGCAGACCGCATAGGCGACGCTTTCCGCCTGTACCTCGCGGGTGCGGCGGTCGGGGCGTTCCGGCATGGCAAGGGCGGTATCATGCAGCGTGGCGTGGGCGATTTCATGGATTGCGGTCTTGATATTCTGCAATTCGTCCATACCCTCGTTGATGAAGATACGCTTTTCCTCGTAATTGCAGCGTCCTTTTACGCCGTCGCTTAATGCTTCAAATCCCATAGCAAAGGGGGCAAGTCTTTTCAAGGGCAGCGAAAAATTCCTTGTATTGTTCCACGTTGCCCGTCAGCTCATAGGTAAGGGCAGGAAGCTCCTTTCCCTCGGTCTGTGAAATATCAAAGACAGATACTACACGAAAAGCGGGTATCTTGATTTTCCTTTTCCTCGGTAACAGGCTTCCCCGTCTTTATCGAAAACAGGCTTTTGGGTGTCCGGGTCGATTTTTTCCGACCTGTTTCTTAACGGTAAACGGGGACGGCGCAAGTTATCTTGATAGCTTTTTCTCCCGGCTTTACATGGCGGTCAAATCCTTTCCCATGTTTATAGCCTTTCACAAGATTGCCGCCCTGCATGGCGATAAGGATTGTATTGTTAAGGCTGTAATCATGGAATTTTGACATAGTACGCAGATAATCGGCGTAACGGTCGCTTTCATACAGTTCTAAAAATACCCTGTTCCAGTCGGTCGGTATCTCTTTCATTTGTCGGCTGGCTTTCAGAAGATAGGATAATCGGGAGAACCTGGGGGGCTGCTCTGTGGCGGTGTTTGTATGGCTACGGAAGCGTCAAGGTCTGCCTGTTCCTTTTCCTGTACTGGCGGCTGCGGCGTTACCCGGTATTCCTCCGGCACGTCGCGCCCGTCGTACCATTCTGTAAATGTGTTGCGGTTATTGTAGATATAGCCCTGCTCGGTAAATCTGCCCCCGTCATTGATAGCAGAGTCCCGCCCGTATCCCTCATACATGAAATATTTTTTTGCTTCTTCGGGCAGCTCCAACTCGTCCAGTTCTTCAATCAGATAATGCCCGTAATCTTCCTCACTCTGTACGGACGGGTAAAGCCAGTAACAATCAAGGTTTTGTGCAAGGTTGATGATGTCCTGCAAGTCCCTTGTATGGTCGCCGTATGCCATAGCTGCAACAAATTTTTCCCTGTCGTCGTTAAACTGCATTTTCAAAAGTTCGCTCAAATAGTTCAGCTCGTCAAGGCTTTCAAGCTCAGTCAATTTCCCTGCCAGTCCCGCAATAGAGGACTGGTATTCTGTGATGTGTAGCTCCCCGTAGTTTTTGCCGTCTATGCCGATACGGTCAAAGACTTCTTTCAAATGCTCGGCAGTCGTGGGGAATGATACCCATTCGCCCGCAGGTCTGCCCTCGGTGTACTTTCCAATATTAGAAAGATACCCGCTTAAAATCGTTTCTGCCATGCGTTCACTCCTTTCGTTTTCAATCATGCGGTGCATAAGCTCGTAGTCCTCCATGCTCATGCTCCCGTCAAATAGATAGGGGTCGGGTTCTTCGCCGTCCCGGTAGGCTTTTTCAGAGAAAGGCAGCCCCGCAGCGTGGGCGGCGGCTCTTGCTTCCTCGATAAGCTCCGGCGGCAGCCTGTCGTCGTGGGCTTCGATAAATTCCCCGATATTGCTATATCCGTTTTCGTAGTGGCGGCGCACCCCGGCGGTCAGCTCGTCAAGGTTCCTATCCTCGCCAAGATAGCCGGAGTAATAGCCGTTTACCACAACGGCGGCAGGGTCAGCCTGTTTGATTTCTTCCATGCGGCTTCTGTCCTCCGGGTAGAGAATATCGCTCATTTCAAGGTGGAAATATTCTGCGTTCCAAGAGCGTCCCGTTTTCCAAAACGCCACCCAAGCGATACCGTCCCTTAATTCTTCTTGATAGTCCTTTACGGTGTCCCGTAAACTTGCCATGTGTAACCTCCTTTCTTCGGTTTCAGAGGGTTTGGGAAACTTCCCAACAAGCAAAAATCCCCGCCGTTCTCGGTAGAGAAAGCAGGGATTTTACGGAAAAGGGTACTCTTTTCCTATGCTTGCTATTCAGTTATTTTTTCTACGGAAGCTCAATGCGGTAGTTGACATATTTCCCGCCTGTATCAGCCAATACGATAGTTCCGTCGTAGGTTTTGCCCGTCTTTGGGGAATAGAGCTTTTTCACATTTACCTTGCCGGATTTTAAGAGTGCAGCGGCAATCTTCGGGGTAAAGGTTACTTTTCGTTCTTCAAAGAAACGGTCATTTTTCCACATGGTAAAGATACATTCTTTGTTGCTGCAATAGTAGTTTTTCTTTCCCTCATAGACGGGAGAACCGCAGCGGGGGCAGCTTCCCAACGCTTCCCGTTCCGGCTTGAACATCTGCGCTTTATCATCAGAAAGAAACGGATAGGTCTTTACCAGTTCCCGCGCCATATCCTCGATACCCTCCATAAATGCGGCGGGGTCTGCCTTGCCTTTGGCAATCTGCGTCAGATTGTTTTCCCATTCTGCGGTAAGCTGCGGGCTTGTCAAGGTGTCCGGCAGGACGCACACAAGGTTGATACCGTCTTTTGTGGGAAGTAGCTGCTTGCCTTTTCGTTCCACAAAGCCGCCCTTTTACCAGTTTTTCAATGACAGCGGCGCGGGTGGCGGGAGTTCCAAGCCCTTTGCGTTCTGCGTCCGGGTCGGTGTCCTCACTTCCGGCGCGTTCCATAGCAGAAAGGAGCGACGCTTCGTTGTGGGGCTTTGGCGGTGTTGTGTCATGCTCCGTTACCGTTGCAGCCGGATTGTCAAAGGTTTGTCCCTCGGTAAACGGCGGCAGGGTCTTTTCTGTGTCGCTGTCTGCGTCGTCCGTTTCGGGCTTGTTCTTTAAGGCTGCCCTGTATCTTCGGTCAATCTCTTTCCACCCGTCGGACAGCACCGTTTTTCCCCTTGCGGTAAAGGACTGTCCGGCACATTCAAAGACTGCCTGCCGTTGCTGTTCCCGTCGCTCGGCAATGAAAACAAGCCCGTTTATGGCTTCTGTGATTTTCTTATCTTTTTTCTTCTGCATACGTCTATTCATGGTCGGTGTCCTCCTGCAAATCTGCTTCGCTGATTTCGTAATAGTCAAAGAGTTCGTCCGGCTTCACAAGGGCGGGTCTGCGCCTTAAATGCTTTTCCATATCAAAGGTATTTTTCTTGTCATAGTCGGAAAGATATTTATAGTTGGGGTGCTTTGTAATGTCATACTTATCAGAGAAGAACGGGCGTACCCCTCGTAGTTGTAAGATACATTTCCCGCCGTCCATGACTGCAATTTCATCTTCGGTCATAAGCTGCTTGCCTAACTTCTGATAGTTCAGCCCATGTGATACCTCACGCCCCCGGTTCTCGGAAGTGTTGAAGCTGTCAATGGTTTCTTTCCCCAAGATTTCCGACATTTCTTTGAGGGTGGTTTTCTCCTTGCCGCCCAAGAAAAGGTGGTGTCGCAGTTGCCGGCTATGGTATCGGCGTTATCTTTGTATATCGCCTTTAGCTGCGACTGGCTTTGCAGAATGATTGAAGCAGAGATTTCCCGGCTTCGGATAGTGGCTATGAGCTTTTCAAACTTCGGTATCTGCCCGATATTTGCAAACTCGTCTAACAGACAGCGTACCATGGACGGGCAGCCTGCCGCCGTATTCATCATCTGCCTTGTCGCAAAGAAGATTGAAAAGCTGCGTGTAAAGAATACTCACAACAAAGTTAAAAAGTGTCGTCGGTGTCGCTGATAATGACAAACAGGGCGGTCTTACGGTCGCCTATGGTATCAAGTTCCATTTCGTCGGTTTCCATAAGGTCGCGCAGCTCTTTAATGTCAAAAGGGGCAAGCCGCGCCCCGCAGGAAATGAGGATAGAGCTTCTTGTCTTTCCCGCAGATAACAGGAATTTCTTATACTGCCGGACAGCAAAGTGTTCCGGGTCTTTTTCCTCCAACCGTTCAAACATAAGGTCAACGGGGGACTGAAATTCCGGGTCGTCCTCGCGGGCTTCACTGGCATTTATCATTTCAAGCAGCGTCGTGAAGTTCATTTCTTCCTCCGGCGCTTCCTGCCAGATATAGCCGATCAGGGCCGTGTAGAACAGCCGTTCCGATTTCACCCAAAAATCTTCCGCACTTTTTTCGCCCTCGCCTTTAGTGTTGCAAATCAGGGTATTTACCAGCTTCAACACGTCTTTTTCCGAGTGCAGATACCGAAACGGGTTGTATTTCATGCTCTTGGAAAAAATTGATGGTGTTCAGCACTTTCACGCGGTAGCTGCTGCGGATAAGGAGCTGGCCCACTTCACCGATCAAGCTGCCCTTGGGATCGGTTATCACAAATGAGGTCGGATAGTCCTTGGACACACATTGCATCAGGTTTGGTTTTACAAAGAACCGGGTCTTGCCGGAGCCGGAACCGCCGATTACAAGGACATTCTTGTTTCGTGCGGTTTTGGGGTCTTTCGGCCTGTTGTTCATGGTGATCCGTTCCGTCTGTGTCAGCAGAATGTTGTTGTCAAAATTGGGGTCGATATAGGGGGCTATATCCTTGGGGTCGCCCCATCGGGCGCTGCCATATTCCACGCCTTTGCGGTATTTCTTGGCGTTCTTGCCTTTGCAGTACACCATAAGCCGCAGCGCCGCAGCACCAGCGACGCCGATCAGCAGGTCAGTGGGGTGGAAGCTGGGGGCGGCACTTTCAAAGGCCGCCGCGCAGCCATCCGCAAAGTGCAGGAGCTTTTGGGAAAGGTCGATGCCCTCCGCCAGCCGGTACGCCTGCCCCAGCTTGCCGAACAGATAGACAAACAGCAGATAGGGCAGATTGGCGATTATCAGTTTTTTCATTTCCGGCTTCATCGTGACAGCCCCCTTTCTTTGAATTTTTCCTTGGCCCGGTCAGCGTTGCGGGCTGCTGCCTTTTCCTTGCTTGCGGCAATGTCCTTGCGGATCGAGGGCCGTTCCTCCCGCTGCAACTTCTTGGCCGTGAACTCCTTGAACGCCTGTTCCATGTTGTCGGCGTCCTTGGCCTTGAAAATCACGATGTAGTGCGGGGGCTGGGTAGTGGCGTCTTTCCGCAGCGTGAAGTCCACGCCGTATTTCTTGGCGCAGGGCTTAAACAGTCCAATGTTGGCGTCGGTGATCTCGATATTGGACAGGGCCGCCCCGTGCTTTTTGAGCTGCTTTAGGCTCTGATGGCCGTGGTGCAGCTTGGTCTTGCCCTTGTTTTGGGTTTCCAGAAACTTGCGGGCCGCCGCTTGCAGCACTTGGATTGTCAGCTTGGCCGATTTGATGGAAAAGGCTATTGTCTTTTGGGTTACTTCCTCCTGCAATCGCTATCCCTCCTTTCGCAGAAGTGCGGCGGGACGGTTAAGGTGGCACCGTCAGCCGCCGCAGGAAACAGAAAAGGGACAGCCGCTTGCGCCGGTTGTCCCCGATTAAATCCTCACCCGCAGGCCGGAAAGGTCGTCGGCACGGATGCCAACCAGATACCAGTCGTCCCCGTACTCAATGCGGGTGGGCTTCCACCTGCCGCCCACCATCACGTCAAAGGTTTCTCCACAGTGCAGGCCGCCGTAGTAGTCCGCCAGATCAAAGCGAATGTCGTAACGGTCGCTGCGCTCGTCAAAAATCAATGCACCCTGTTTCATAGGGCCGTCCTCCTTTCAGATTTTGCCGGTGTTCATGTCATGGGCCACCAGCGCGGCATAGTACCCGTTGATCGTGCTGGGCGCATTGAACAGCATAGCCAGCAGGTATTTCTTGATGTTGCGGATTTCCGAAGTGTTCTTGCTCAAACAGTCAAAGACAAACTCGATGTGAGAGCTGTCCAGTTTCATAAACTTGGATTTCACCAGCTCTGCCGGGTAATCGTCCCCGGCAATGCGGATGGTCTTGCGGGCGCTGCATACGCTTTCCACCAGCAAGTCCACAATCTCGTCCAGCGTTTCCCGGTCAATGCCCTTGACGTGCTGGCAAAGGTGTTCGTACTCAATGTTGTCCATGATGATTTGACGATAAATCTCTATGGCGCTCTGTGATTTCGCTTCCGTTCCTTTCCGTTCCGGCGGCTGTGCCGCCTCGTCCTCCAAAGGAGAGGGTCGGGAAAGGATAGGAATGGGATCGGTAATTGATACATCAGTAATTGATTTTTCTTTACTTGATATATCTTTATTTAATTGCGTTGGTTTTCCCAACGTAGGCTTTTCCTGCGTTGGATTATCCAACATTGGATTTTCCAACGTAGGTGAATCCGGCACAGGCTGGGGCTGTTCATAGATCACATAGTCCGCGCCGCGCAAGCGCCCTTGGCTGTCGCGCTCACGGGATCGGACGATGTACCCGGCCTGTTCCAGCTCCCGGATTGCGGCCCGGATCGCGTCGATCTGCTCCCGGTTGATAAGGGACAAACCTTTCAGCGTATAGTCCCAATCTTCCGGCAGGGAGAGCATTTGCGATAACAGGCCCTTGGCTTTCAGGGATAAGTCCTTGTTCCGCAGGTGGTGATTGGACATCACCGTGTAGCCCTTGTTACGCTCTACACGAAATACTGCCATATTCTCAACTCCTTTCACTCGAAATGTCACCGCGTCGTAGGCGGTCAGCTTGCCCGGCTGGTAGGGACATTCCGCATAGACGCAGAATTGATATTTCCAGTGCGGGCGATAAAAGCGGCAGGTGCCGCAGTCCTCCGGCGTGACCGCCTCGCCGCTGTCGTAGTGGTCAAAACCGGGCTTGCCCTGCATGAGCTGTTCAAAGGCCCGATCGCTGCCGGAAGTGAAGTACATAGGCCGTCGCCTCCTTTCTGCTTTTGGGCAAAAAGAAAAGCCGCAGACTTTTTTCAAAATCTGCGGCTTGGCCGGGGAACAGAAAAGGGCGCTGTCATGCTTGACAACACCCTGTTTCTGTCTGATTATTCAGTTGTTTTGACCTGCCCCGTTTTCCGCTGCCCTAAAAAACATTGATTTTACTGGGGTTTTTTCATGTTTTCTTATGGCACCACGGTTAACGGCGTGTCCTTCTTGTTATACGATATGAAGCTTAGACCTTCTCGATGGTGATGCTCCAATCAGCGGTCATGGCCTCGTCCGGCTCCAGCACTTCGTGCTTGCCTTCCTCGTTGACGCTGTTGGCCCAGCCGTTCCACGGCTCCATGCACACAAAGCTCTCGGCATCCTGCTGCCACAGCACAGCGTGGTCGAAGCTGTCATCTGCATCCACAGTCACCTTGTGGCCGTTGCCGCTGTCGGTGAGGGTCATGGGGAACTGTACGCCGGTCAGCAGGCGCACGCTGTTGTCGGCGCCTTCCTTGCGGGTGAGGGTGATCTTTTCCGGGGCAGCGGGCTGCTCGCCCTTGGCGCTCTCGGAACAGGTGGCGCACTTGATATCGAAGTCCACATTCTCCAGCTTGGAAGCCTTGAAGTAGGGGTGGAAGCCGAAGCTGAAGGGCATGTTGGTGTCGCCCTCGTTGATCACGGTCATGTTGATGGTGGCAGTGTTGCCCTCGAGGTTATAGTTCATCAGCACGGTGAAATCGAAGGGATAGAGGAACTTGGTCAGCGGGGTGGACTCCAAAATCAGGGTCACGCCGTCCGGGCCGACGCTTTCCACATCCCATGCGCACAGGTCGGCAAAGCCGTGGTTCTCCATGGGGTATGCCTTGCCGTCAAAGATGTGCACGCCGTTATCCGGCAGGCCGCAGTTGGGGAACAGCACCGGCACGCCGAAGCGGGGGCGGTTGCACTCGGAAAAATTGGGGTGGCGGGTCCAGATGTACTCCTCGCCGTTCAGGGAGAAGCCGGTGATCATGCCGCCGCGCTCCGGGGTGATGACCAGCTCGGTCTTTGCCTCAGCATCGGTGATAACGTACTGCTCATAGCAGGCACCGTTTTCGGTGACATAACGGGTGGTGATCTGATTCATAGTTCAGTCCTCCTTATGTTTCTGGTTCTGTGCCAGTTTTTCAAAATAATAATCAATGCCATAGCGAATGAGATATTTTATGACCCTTGCAATAACGGCCACGATAGCGGCAAAAATGCCGCCGTAAAGCAGAAACGCATAGATCATCATGCGAGTGGTCATAGCCATAAAAACACTTCCCTTCCGTTTTCATGCACAAAGAGGCTGCCGTACAGCCAAAGTGCCATACAGCAGCCTCGAAACGATTACAGAACGACGCCGTCCTTGAAGATGGAGATCTCGCGGAAGCCGTGCTTCTCGGCCTTGGTCTGCTCACCGCTTGCAACGCGGATGACCAGATCCAGCAGATCCTTTGCAGCCTCGTCGATGGTCTTTTCGCCATCGGCGATCACGCCGGTGTTGAAGTCGATCCAGCCGGATTTCTTCTGGGCCAGCGGGGTGTTGGTGGAGATCTTCAGGGTGGGAGCCGGGGCCGAGAACGGAGTGCCGCGGCCGGTGGAGAACAGGATCAGGTGTGCGCCTGCGGCGGTCATGGCCGTGGCAGAAACCAGATCGTTGCCGGGGCCGTACAGCATGTTCAGGCCCTTGGTGACAACGGGATCACCGTAGCCGATCACGTCCATGATGGGGGCAGTGCCGCCCTTCTGGACGCAGCCGCAGCTCTTGTCTTCCAGCGTGGTGATACCGCCCTGTTTGTTGCCCGGAGAGGGGTTATCGTAGACCACCTCGTTGTGGCTGATGAAGTAATCCTTGAAGCCGTTGATCATGTGCTCAGCCTTGACAAAGACGTCATGGTTGATGCAGCGATCCATCAGGAAGCCCTCGGCACCGAACATCTCGGGTACCTCGGTCAGAACGGTGGAACCGCCGCGCTGGCCCATCATGTCGGAGAAGCGGCCGATGGTGGGGTTGGCGGTGATGCCGGACAGGCCGTCCGAGCCGCCGCACTTCATGCCCACCACCAGATCGGACACGGGGATAGGCTCACGCTTGAACTGCCCGGCATAGGTAGCCAGCTCCTTGAGGATATCGCGGGCAGCGGTGAACTCGTCGTCCACCTCCTGACAGGTGAGGAACTTCACACGGTCGTGGTCGTACTCGCCCAGCTCTTCCACGAACTGATCGTGCTGCAGGTTCTCGCAGCCCAGATGCAGCACCAGAACGGCGGCAGCATTGGGGTGGCGCACCAGCGCAGCCAGCAGCTTGCGGGTCTGTGCATGGTCGTGGCCGGTCTGGCTGCAGCCGAAGGGATGGGTGAAGGTGTACAGACCCTCGATGGAGCCGGTGACCAGATCCTGATTGTCGGCAACGATCTTCTTGGCGATGTCGTTGACGCAGCCCACGGTGGGGATGATCCAGATCTCATTGCGGATGGCGGCACGGCCGTCCTTGCGGCGGAAGCCCATAAAGGTCTCCGGCTCGACCTTGGGCAGGGGAGCCAGATCCGGGGCGGGGTTGTAGCTGTACTCTACCTCACCGGACAGGTTGGTGTGCACGTTGTGGGTGTGCATCCAGCTGCCGGGAGCGGCATCTGCGGTGGCGTGGCCGATGGGGAAGCCGTACTTGATCACGTTCTCACCGTTCTTGATGGGCTTCACGGCCATCTTGTGGCCCTGCGGAATGTCCTCCAGAGCAGTCACAGAAAGACCGTCCACTTCCACCAGCGTGCCCTTGGCAATGGGGTGCAGGGCAACGACCACGTTGTCGATGGGGCTGATATGAATTGCCTGCGGCATAGTAGTTCTCCTTATCGTATCGCATAAAAGGGAATGAACCCTCTCCGTCATCGCCATGCGATGCCACCTCTCCCGAAGGGCGAGGTCTTTGCGATGAAAACTTTACGTTTCCACGTTTCCGCAAAAGCTCCCCCCCTCGGGGGAGCTGGACGCGAAGCGGACTGAGAGGGTTCACACCTCAAAGCAATGTTTCTTTTAAACGATCAGGCTTACAGGCAGCTCTTGTAAGCAGCCTCGGCACCCTGAGTGCGGATCATTTCCAGATCAGCCAGAACAGCGGCCTCGAGACCCTCGATCTTGGTCAGATCCTGATCCCACATCTGGGTGTTGGTCAGCACGGCGTTCACCAGCTGAGCAGCGGTGTCGTCCTTGTGTGCATAGTAGAAGTCCAGAGCCCATGCGTCATCCTGGATCTTGTAGGTGTTGCCGGCAGGGCGCTTGCAGATCAGGCCGTCGGCGGTGCGCTCCTGAATGTCGCTCGAATAGAAGGCAATGTAGGCTGCCAGAGACATGGTCAGGCACTTGGGCAGCTGCTTCTGCTCCTCGATGTAAGCCAGGAAGGAAGGCATGTTGCGGGCCTTCCACTTGGAGGTGGAGTTCAGGGAGATGCTCATCAGCTCGTGGTTGACGAAGGGGTTGTTGAAGCGGTCCTCAACAGCGGAAGCAAACTCTTCCAGATCCTTCTTGTCCAGCGGCAGGGTGGGGATGATCTCCTCGTGCAGCATCTTGTTCATGAAGCCGCGGATGGTGTCGTTGTGCATGCAGTCACGCACAATGTCGAAGCCGGCCAGATATGCGCCCAGAACGAAGCCGGTGTGTGCACCGTTCAGGATGCGGACCTTGCGCTTCTTGTAGGGGGTAACATCGGGCACGACCATGACGTTCACGCCGGCCTTCTTGAACGGCAGCTTGTCCTCCAGCTCAGCGGGGCCTTCGATGACCCACACGCCGAACACTTCGCCCACGTCCAGAGCGGCATCATGGTAGCCGTTGGCCTCTTCCATGGCAGCCAGTTCCTTGGGATCGCGGATGCGGCCCGGAACGATGCGGTCCACCAGAGTGGAGCAGAAGGTGTTTGCGTTGTTCATCCAGTCGATGAATGCAGGCTCCAGATTCCAATCCTTGGCGTAGTTGTTGCAGCACTTCTGCAGCTCCTTGCCGTTGTTGTCGATCAGTTCGCAGGACAGGATGGCCAGACCCTTGTCAGCAGCGCCCTTGAAGGCGGTGTAGCGCTCGTAGAGCACGCGGGTCAGCTTTGCAGGGAAGCTGTTGGGAGGAACCTGATCGAACTGGCTGTCGCCCTGCGTGTAGGCGATGCCGGCTTCAGTGGTGTTGGAAACGATGGTCTCGAGATCCTCAGAGCGTGCCAGCTCCAGCACTTCGTCCCACTTGCCGTCGATGTAGGGGCACACACAGTCGGACACGCAGGAGATCACGCGCTTTGCATCGACCTTCTGGCCCTTCTCACTGCCGCGCAGGTACAGGGTGTACAGGCCTTCCTGCTCGTTGATCCAGTCTGCCATCTGGGGGAAGTTGCTGATGGGCTGCACCAGCTTGACCTTGCCGTTGTAGCCGGCCTTCTCGTTTGCGATGTCATAGAAGTAATCCACGAAAGCACGCAGGAAGTTGCCCTCGCCAAACTGCATGACCTTGACGGGTGCATCCTTCAGGATGTAGCCGTTATAGCCGGTGCCTTCCAGAACCTTGTAGTTCAAAGTTTCCATCTTGTTGATCTCCTTTATAAACTTGCTTTGCTTATCAGAGAGCCTCTTTGTCTGCCCTCTGCTCCTTACCCTATTTTATGCTGTTGTATACAAATAAGTCAAGAGCTTTGTGCAATATTTTTAGCCTTAAGGTGACGATTTGGGGCATTTCCAGCGAAAAGCACAATTGTGTGCTAGAAAATTTGTCACTTTTTCAGTTGTATACATGCGTGTTTTCCGTTATACTAAAGGTAAGACAAACCTGCCCGTGCAGGCGGGCGTCCCGTTGTACACAAGGTTTGACGGATTTTTAACAAAAACCATCAGAGAAAAGGAGTTATCGACCCATGAAAGCATTTATGGATAAGGAATTCATGCTCCAGTCTCCCACTGCTCAGCATCTGTACCACGACTACGCTGCGGATATGCCTATCTGCGACTACCACTGCCACATCCCTCCCCGTGAGATCTACGAGAACCGCCGCTTTGAGAACATCGCTCAGGTATGGCTGGGCGGCCGCAACCCGGACGGCAGCTACTTCGGCGATCATTATAAGTGGCGCGTGATGCGTTCCAACGGTGTGCCCGAGGAGTACATTACCGGTGATAAGCCCGACCGCGAGCGCTTCCAGAAGTTTGCAGAGGCTCTGCCCATGGCCATCGGCAACCCGATGTACCACTGGACCAACCTCGAGCTGCATGTGTTCTTTGGCTACGAGGGCGTGCTGAACGGCGACACCGCTGAGGAAGTGTGGAACCTGTGCAACGACAAGCTGCAGCACGATCCCAAACTGACCGTCCGCGGCCTGATCGAGCAGTCCAACGTGGCCTTCATCGGCACCACCGATGACCCCATCGATGATCTGTACTGGCACAAGAAGATCAAGGAAGATCCCACCATCAAGTTCACCGTGGCTCCTTCCTTCCGCCCCGATAAGGCCATCAACATCAACAAGCCCGGCTTTGCAGAGTACATGGGCAAGCTGGCCGCTGTTGTGGGCAAGGAAAAGCTGGCCTGCATCGACTGCGTCACCGACGCTCTGACCAAGCGCATCGAGTTCTTTGCCGAGATGGGCTGCCGCGCTTCTGACCACGGTCTGGATTACATCCCCTACCGTGAGGCCACCAAGGAAGAGGTCAACGCCATCTACCAGAAGGTGATGGCCGGCGAGACCTGCACCACCGAAGAGGCTGAGAAGTACCAGACCTACATCCTGATCCATCTGGGCAAGCAGTATCACCGTCTGGGCATCGCCATGCAGATCCACTACAACTGCCTGCGCGGCGTGAACCGCAAGATGAACGCTCTGCTGGGACCCGACACCGGCTTTGATATGATCAACACCGCTACCTGCGGCGGCGAGATCGCAAGCCTGCTGAGCGCCCTGAACGACACCGACGAGTGCCCCAAGACCATCATCTACAGCCTGAACCCCGCCGACGACGCACAGATCGGCACCATTCTGGGCTGCTTCCAGAACAGCGAGGTGCCGGGCAAGATCCAGCACGGCTCCGCATGGTGGTTCAATGACCACAAGATCGGCATGGAAGAGCAGATGACCCGCCTGGCAAGCCTGGGCCTGCTGGGCAACTTCGTTGGCATGCTGACCGACAGCCGCAGCTTCCTGAGCTACACCCGTCATGACTACTTCCGCCGCATCCTGTGCAACATCATCGGCCAGTGGGTCGAGGATGGCGAGTATCCCAACGACGAGAAGGCTCTGGAGAAGATCGTCAAGGGCATCTGCTTCGACAACGCAAAGCGCTACTTCAACCTGTAAGAGAAGCGCCTGAACCTGAATAAGGCATAACACAAAGCCCCCGGAACGGTGTGAAACGTTCCGGGGGCTTTTGCTGTAAGCAGATAATGTTTACTTTACAAGGCCGCGCAGCACAACGCGGGCAGTGGAAACATCGGAACCGAGCAGGGTGTCGTAGGCATTCAGGATGTCGCGGATGGCCTGCAGGTTGTCCTTGGTCAGGGTGTAGGTCTTGGTGGAGCCGTCCTTGCCGGTAAAGGTGGCAGTGACGCTCTTGGCGGCAAGCCACTCGTTCAGCCAGCTGGTCTCGTCGTCCATATCGAACAGCTCATAGGCGAACCATGCCTTGAGGTCGTTGTCGTAGCCGCCGATGAACTCTTCACCACAGGTGAAGTCGTAGTAGTTATCCTCGGTCTCTACCCGAACAGATTTCATGTCCAGCTTTTTATTGCCGAAGTAGGTCATGCCCAGACTGAGATACACGGTGGGATCATCGTTGGTAACGAACAGGTAGGGGTACAGACCGCAGGAGGCCTTTTCCATGCTGGCCTCCTCGTAGGGAGAATCGATCTGCCAGCCCTCGGCCTCGCTGTCATAGGTGACAGTGAGCTTGGACAGGGCAGAGCGCAGCTGCGCCTCCGAGACCGAATTTACGGCAGAAAGCGAGGCGGAGGCAGAGACGTCTGCGGGGCTGACGGCCAAAGCGGAGACACTGCAGGTGAGCAGTGCGGCAGTGCACAGGACGGCAAGGATGCGCTTGAAGGATCCTGTCGATTTCATGAGAAGCTCCTTTCGATCTGACAAAATGGAATGTACTCTCTTAAAGTATATCAGATTTTGTCCGTAGAAACAAGAAAAATCGTGAAATGCTTTTTCGCATCGAAATGACAGGAAGAACCGGAAATTATACCTGATGGGCTTCCAGCCAGTCGGTCATCTGCTGGGCAATGCCCTTGATGCTGCCCTCCTCAAAGGGAACTTTCAGTCCGGCAGTCTCCAGCAGCTCGGTGTAGCTGGCCATGCCTGCACGGCGCACAAGGCGCAGATAGCGCTGCCATGCGTCCTTGTGGTCGGTCAGGCTCAGCAGGAAGAACTGCAGTGCGGCCATGGTGGACAGGCAGTAGTCGATATAGTAGAAGGGGCACTCATAAATGTGCAGCTGACGCTGCCAGCCTGCACCGCGGCCATAGAAGGGAAGACCGGCAAAATCGATCCACGGGCGGTACTTCTTTTCCAGCTTGAGCCACTCGGCATTGCGTTCATCGGGGGTCAGATCCGGGTTCTGGTACATGATGTGCTGGAACTCGTCCACTTCGCATCCGTAAGCAAGGAACACAAAACTGTCCTCAGCGTGGAGCAGGGCGTATTTGTCGGTATCCCGGCCGAAGAGCAGATGATGCCACGGTGCGGTCAGGAACTCCATGGCCATGGAGTGAATCTCGGCGCTCTCCATGCCGGGGCATTCCAGATCGGCGGGCACTTCGGGATCACGCTCGGCCACATAGCCCTCAAAGGCGTGGCCGCACTCGTGGGTCAGCACGTCCACATCGCCGGAGGTGTTGTTCCAGTTGGCAAAAATGAAGGGGGCCTTGTAGCTGGGCAGGCTGGTCATATAGCCGCCGGACATCTTGCCGGGGCGGCTCTCCACATCGAACAGTTCGTTGTCCTGCATAAAGTCGATGAACTCGGCGGTTTCCGGGCTAAGCTCATGGTACATGGTGCGGGCGGCATCCATACGGGCTTTGTAGCCGGGAATGGGCTTGGGATTGCCGTCCTTGAACATGATGGGCAGATCGGTGAAGGTGGGGCGGGCAATGCCGGTGCGCTTTGCACGCAGGGCCATCACCTTTTGCAGCTGGGGCACCACATCGTTTGCCACCTGATCGCGGAATTTCCGGATCTCCTCCGGGCCGTAGCCGATGCGGTTCATGCGGACGTAGGAGAGCTCGCTGTAGTCGTGGTAGCCCATCACCCGGGCCTGTGCATTCAGGTTCTTCACGATCTCGCCGTACAGCTCGTCCAGCTCGGCACGATGGGCGTCAAAGTAACCGGCCTCGGCCTCGTAGGCGGCGCGGCGCACGGCAGGGTCCAGATCCTCCTTGTAAGGGCCCAGCTGCGGGATGGTGAGCTGTTTGCCGTCCAGTTCCACCAGTGCGCCGCCGTAGATCTGCTGGTAGCGGCTCACCAAAGCATTGAACTGCTGCTGCAGCTCCACGGTGCGGTCATCCATGCCCAGAACGGCATTCTTCATACCGGCCACACAGGTGGTGCCGAATTTTTCGGTCAGGGCATCCACATGCGGGTTCGCAAGGAAAGCGCGGCTGATCTCCACGCTGGCGTTGGTCACGGCGGGGCCGTTGGCATCAAAGAAGTCCTGCTCAGCCTTCCAGTAAGCGTCGCGGGTGTCGCAGGTGTAGTGGATGTTGGCAAGGTTCGCGGCGGTGTTGTACTCCGCAAAGGCTTCGCTCTGCTCGTAGTAGAGCCGGACAAGGGCATCGCCGTCCGGTGCGGCAGCGGCCTTTGCGGCCAGCTCTTTGCACCGGGCCAGCAGGGCACCGATGTCCGGGCGGGTATAGGTCATTTCGTTGAATTTCATCGGGAAACATTCCTTTCCGGGAGAAGACTCCATATTTAAGGTTAAACCCATCTTACCACGTTATGCGGCAAATGAAAAGGGGACACAGGCCAAAACCCGGCAGATGCTATGCACAACTGCTAAAATTTGACGATGCGGTTTGGCAAAGTTGTCTGTGCAGGCGGTTGCATGGCTGTGGCAAAAGGACTATAATAAAACCATCAACAGAGTAAGACCATGTGCGTTAAGTGCCGCATCGACGGGGAGTTGTGCTGTGGACGAAGGTGTACCCGCGGTGCATGGTCTGCATCCCGCTGCTGCATGGACTTGGGTGCAGGCGAGACGGCTTGCGTCCCGCCCGGAAGTGAAAGTTGTTGGATTCACGCCCTCCTTTGTGCGGTTTGTCACAGGGAGGGCGTTTTTGTTTGTGCAGACCGCCCACCCGGTATTCCTTTTGCAAGGAGGACAGTTGATATGAACAACTCGAAAAATTCCGTCCGCACGCTCACCATGCTGGCCTTGCTGGTGGCAATGAGCATCGTGTTCAGCCGGGTGCTGAGCATCTCCACCGGCTTTGTGCGGTTCAATCTGGGCAGCCTGCCGGTGCTGCTGGCAGCGCTGCTGTTCGGCCCCGGTGCCGGCTTTGCCGTGGGCGCTGTGGCCGATATGATCGGCGGCGTGCTGGCAGGCTACGCCATCAACCCGCTCATCACGCTGGGCGCGGGTGCCATTGGTCTGGTGACGGGGCTTGCATGGCAGAAGCTGCCCGGGCTGCGCACCGGCCTGCGGCTGCAGATCAGCGTGCTGCTGGGACACTTTGTGGGTTCCATGGTCATCACCTCGCTGGCACTGCGCATCTTCTACGGCTACCCGTGGGCAGCGCTGGCAGTGCGCATCCCCAATGCACTGATCCTGGCTGCGGTGAACACTGTGCTGCTACGCATCCTGCTGGAGAACCGTACCCTGATGAAGATGGTGAAAAAGTAAAAAGAGGCATTACAATGAATTACGAACAGGCAATGGAATACATCCATGCGGTCCAGTGGGCCGGCCACAAGCCAGGCCTGACGCGCACCCGCACCCTGCTGGCCGCACTGGGCGACCCGCACAAACAGCTCAGATTCGTGCATGTTGCAGGCACCAACGGCAAGGGCAGCACCGCCGCCATGATGGCATCCTGCCTGCAGGCCGCGGGCTATCGGGTGGGCCTGTACACTTCGCCCTTCATCAACCGCTTCAACGAGCGCATCCAGATCAACGGCGTGCAGATCCCGGACGAAGAGCTGGTGAAACTGGTGGAGCAGGTAAAGCCCGCCGCCGATGCCATGGAAGATGTGCCCACCGAGTTTGAGATCATCACGGCGCTTGGGATGCTCTATTTTGCCCAGCAGAAATGTGAGATCGTGGTGCTGGAGGTGGGCCTTGGCGGCACGCTGGATTCCACCAACGTCATTGATGCCCCGGAATGCGCAGTCATCACGGCACTGGGCATGGATCATGTGAAGGAGCTTGGTCCCACCCTTGCGGACATTGCCGCCGCCAAGGCGGGGATCATCAAGGAAGGCTGTCCGGTGGTGAGCTACGGCGGTGTGCCGGAAGCAGATATTGTTATCCGCCGCGTCTGTGCTGAAAAGCATGCCGAGCTGACTGAGGTGGATTTCAGCAGGCTGAAATACGAGGGCGGCAGCCTTGACGCAGTGAAGTTCGACTTTGACGGCCTGACGGATGTGCACCTGCCCCTGATCGGCAGCTACCAGCCGCGAAATGCGGCGCTGGCTATCACGGCTCTGCGGGTGATGCGCACCCATGGCTGGAACATTCCGGAAAGCGCCATTCGCACAGGTTTGGAAACGGTCAGCTGGCCGGGCCGCTTTGAACTGCTGCGGCACGAACCGGTGTTTCTGCTGGACGGCAGCCACAACGCCCACGGAATGCGTGCCACGGTGCAGAGCCTGAGAGACCGCTTCCCCGGGCAGAAGTTCGTTTTTCTGGTCAGCATCATGGCAGACAAGGATGTGGACCAGATGCTGAGTCTGCTGGCACCGCTGGCGGTGCGGTTCGTCACGGTGGCGGCGCACACGCCGCGCGCCATGCCTGCTGAAACGCTGGCAGAACACATCCGGGCCTATGGCTGCAGGGCGGAAGCGGCAGCTTCCATTGAAGCGGGCGTGGCCCGGGCGGTGGAGCTGGGCGGCGAAGGCCCGGTGTGCGCGCTGGGAACACTGTATTTCTCCGGTGATGTGCGGAAGGCGTTTGCGGAACTTGTGAAGGGCTGAAGATTTAAAATGGCTCCGCGTGCGCTGCGCCATCATCAGCGGAAAAATATTTTTATATTTGCAAATCAGGAAAATCTGCGGATTTTCCTGATTTGCTTTTTTCACGGTAAGGGCCGTAACGGCTGACGGCATCTTGCTGCTGTCAGCCTGCGGCTGTCGCGCAGCGGATAAAGCGAAAGCTTGCCCGCACGGCTTGTCGCGTAAGCGACTTCAAATCGGCGGAACACAAAAAATCCTTTAGCGAAGCGACTTGGATTTTTTGTATGGAGCCCAACAGCTTTGGGTTCTGAAAGGGGCGAGTAGCCCCTTTCTCGTTGCGGGGTGGGTGGAGTCCAGAGGCAGGGAGGGGGGACTCGAAACACCCCTCCCTGCCTCTGGCCCAGCGGAGCGTCCCGCGGCGATGATTTTTATAAAAGCTATGAAGCCTGTCCCACGCGACCGCTCTCTGCACAAGAAGCAACTTTTTCTGTGAAAAAGCAAACAAGCCAGCTCCGCAGGGCTGGCTTATTTGCAATAAAAAATAATTTTCCGCTAAAAATGCCCAGAGTGAAACGGAGGGCATTTAAATGGTTAGGCCTGCGATAGCACAGACAAAAAGAAAAAGCGGTGACTCGTGCAGGTTGAGTCATCGCTTTTCTTGCCCCTTGCGGGGCAGGCAGGGTAAATGATAAGAAGGTAAATGAAGAAAATAGCAATTTTAAGAACAAAGGTTTTGTGCTGAGCGAAGAACCGCTCGTAGAAGTTCATGTATCCAACGTAATGCCTTTGTTGGATACAACATACCACTTTTTTGGAAGAATTACAAGCCCTTTTTTTTGATTTTTCACCAATAAACGTGCGAAAAATCGCATTTTTGGAGAAACGCACAAATTCAACGAGAAGTTCCCGGCAAACTGACGAACAAGCATAAAAATGAGCCGGTGCGGCCCGGAACGGCGGCCAAAAAGACGCAGAATGCGACAGTTCTTTACAAGAACCGGTCCGTGTGCTAAGATGAATACATTCAATGGAGAGTCTGCCCTGCGAAGGGTGGGCGTATGTGTCCGAGCGGGATGGCCCGGCACGGGGAAAGGAGCATATCAATGGAAAATCAGGCGGTGAGCGGAACAAAAAAGCCGCTCTTCGGAGGGCGGAAGCCGCTGTTCACACAAAAGGAACTGCTGCTGCTGACCGGCCCGCTGCTGGTGGAGCAGCTGCTGGAAGTGACCGTGGGTATGGCCGATACCATGATGGTGTCCCGCTGCGGCGAAGCGGCCATTTCCGGTGTCAGCCTTGTGGATATGATCAACAACCTCATCATCGTGCTGTTTGCGGCGCTGGCCACTGGCGGCGCAGTGGTGGTAAGCCAGTTTTTGGGTGCGCGGGAGCAGAAGGAGGCCGATGCAAGCTCTGGCCAGCTGCTTTTGCTCAGCGGCGTATTCGGTTTGCTGGTGGGGGCATTCTGTTTTGTTTTTGCAAGGCCGATGATCCGGCTGTTCTACGGCGCCATCGAGGCCGATGTGCTGGATGCCAGCGTGCTGTACCTGCGCATCATCGCCATCAGTTATCCGTTTCTGGCACTGTATAACGGCGGTGCGGCACTGTTCCGCAGCATGGGCAACTCCAAGATCTCCATGCAGATCAGCTTTTTGATGAACGTGATCAACATTGTGGGCAATGCAGTGTGCATCTTCGGATTTAAAATGGGCGTAGACGGTGTTGCATGGCCCAGCGTGCTGTCCCGTGTGGTGGCAGCGGCCCTTATCCTGCGCAAGTGCTATCAGAAGGGCAATGCCATCACGGTGCCCAAGACCACCCGGCTGGATGCAAAGATGACAAAGCGCATTCTGGGCATCGGCATTCCGTCCGCCTTTGAGAACAGCCTGTTCGAGGCCGGACGCATTCTGGTGGTGAGCATGATCTCCACCTTCGGCACAGTGCAGATCGCAGCAAACGCCGTGGCAAACAATCTGGACGGCATGGGCGTGATCCCCGGCAAGGCACTGAGCCTTGCTATGATCACGGTGGTGGGCCGCTGCATCGGTGCGCGGGACGACGAGCAGGCTGTTTATTATACCCGCAAGCTGACGGTGTGGTCTTACATCGCAATGAGTCTTTCCAACGGTGCCATCCTGCTGTTTTTGCACAAGCTCATCGGCATCTACGCGCTGTCCGGTGAGACGATGGTGCTTTCTGAGCTGCTGGTACGTATCCATGCAGGCTTTGCCATCCTGCTGTGGACCCTGTCCTTCGTGCTGCCCAACGCCCTGCGTGCAGCCAACGATGTGAAGTTCACCATGATCGTGTCCATCCTGAGCATGGCGGTGTGGCGGCTGGGCTTCAGCTACCTGCTGTGCGTGCGCATGGGCTGGGGCGCTGTGGGCGTGTGGATCGCAATGATCATTGACTGGGTTTGCCGCGTGACATGCTTTGTGCTCCGCTTCCGCAGCGGTGTATGGAAAACCAAATATCAGGCATAACATAAAGAGGAGTATACCTATGAAACTGATCAGCTGGAACGTCAACGGCCTGCGCGCCTGCCTGACCCATGGCTTTGCCGAGAGCTTTGCGGCTCTGGATGCCGATATCTTTTCGGTGCAGGAGACCAAGATGCAGCCCGGTCAGGCGGATTTTGCGCCGGATGGCTACACCGAGTATACCTATTCTGCCGAGAAGAAGGGCTACTCCGGCACGGCCTGCTGGTGCCGTGAGCAGCCGCTGACCGTGACCGCCGGCATCGGCATTGAGCAGCACGACCACGAGGGCCGTGTGCTCACGCTGGAATACCCGGGGGTTCTGGCTGGTGAACTGCTATACCCCCCAACAGTCAGGACGGGCTGAAGCGCTCTGGACTACCGCATGGAGTGGGAGGATGCCTTCCGTGCCTACCTGCTGGCACTGGACGCAAAAAAGCCGGTGATCCTGTGCGGTGACCTGAATGTGGCCCATAGGGAGATCGACATCAAGAACGACAAGACCAACCACATGAGCGCAGGCTTTACCGATCAGGAGCGCGGCAAAATGACCGAACTGCTGGACGCAGGCTTTGCCGACAGCTTCCGCGTGCTGCACCCGGATGAGGTGAAGTACAGCTGGTGGAGCTACCGCTTCCACGCCCGCGAGAAGAATGCGGGCTGGCGCATCGATTACTTCATCGTGTCCCGCCGCATTGCCGATAAGATCCGCGCGGCGGAGATCCACAACGAGATCTTCGGCTCAGACCACTGCCCGGTGGAGCTGGACATTGACCTGTAACCTGTAAAAAATGCCTGCTCTCCCGGAAAGAGCAGGAAAAAGGAGACTCTATGCTCAAAAGCTATCTGCTGGTATTTTTTGTTTCCATGGTGCCGCTCATTGAACTGCGCGGAGCCATCCCCATCGGGCTTGGCATGGGCCTGCCCATCCTGCCCACCTATCTGGTGTGCGTGGTGGGCAACATGATCCCGGTGCCGTTCATCTATCTGTTTGCACGCAAATTCCTGATCTGGGGCTACCACAAGCCCCTTATCGGGCCAATCTGCAAGTTCTGCATCGTCAAAGGCGAGAAAGGCGGCCGCGCACTGGAAGCCAAGGCGGGCCGCGGCCTTGTGGTGGCGCTGCTGCTGTTCGTGGGTATCCCGCTGCCGGGCACCGGCGCGTGGACCGGGACGCTGGCGGGCTCGATCCTGGATATGAAGTTCAAGGACGTGGTCAAGGCCTGTATGGGCGGCGTGCTGCTGGCGGGCATCATCATGGGTCTGGCCAGCGCGGGCCTACTGGGTGCGCTGAGCACCCTGTTCTCGGTGGGCTGAGAAAAAAAGACTGTGTTCTGGCAAAGAACAACAATTGACAATGGCATTTTGCCGCTGAGTATGCTAAAATAAAAAGGTGTTTTGAAACCGGCGGCGCAAAGCTGCCGGACAGAAAGGAACGATAAGATCATGGATCAGGCACTGAATCAGAAAATCGACGCATATATTGCGCAAAACAAGGAACAGCTGCTGAAGGATATTGCCGCTCTGGTGGCAGTCAACAGCGTAGAGGGCACCCCGGAAGAGGGCGCACCCTACGGCGCAGGCCCCCCGCGCCCGCACTGGACAAGACGCTGGAGCTGGCTGCAGGCATGGGCCTTGCCACCCGCAACTGTGAAAACTACATCGGCTATGCAGAGCTGGCCGGCAAGGACCCTGAAAAGTATCTGGCGACCATCTGCCATGTGGACGTGGTGCCCGTGGGCAACGGCTGGACGGCCGACCCCTTCACCATGCGCATTCAGGACGGCTGGCTGCTGGGCCGCGGCGTTGCCGACGACAAAGGCCCCATGGTGGCTACCCTGTATGCCCTGAAGTTCCTCAAGGAGCAGGGCTATGAGCTGCGCTACCCCATCCGCGCACTGGCAGGCACCAACGAGGAGACCCACATGCAGGATGTGGACTACTACCTCAAGAACTACCCGGCTCCGCTTCTGCTTTACCCCGGATGCCGAGTTCCCGGTGTGCAACGGCGAGAAGGGCCTGTTCGGTGCCAAGATCGTCAGCCCGGTGTGCAACGGCGTCATCGTGGAGATCGAGGGCGGCGTGGCAAACAACGCCGTGCCCGACCGTGCAAGCGCGCTGGTCAGGACCGACATCTCTAAGCTGAAGAATGCCCCCAACATCACGCTGGAGCCGGAAGGCGACGGCGTGCGCATCCGCGGCTGGGGCAAGTCCGGCCACGCAGCCATGCCGCAGGGCACCGTGAACGCCATTGGTCTGGTGGTGAACTACCTGCTGGACAATGGCCTGTGCAATGAGACCGAGCGCGCCTATCTGGAGGCCGTGCGCAAGCTGCACGCTTCTACTGCCGGTGAGGGTCTGGGCATCAACTGCGCCGACGGCCCCTTTGGCCCGCTGACTGTGATCGGCGGCCGCATCTACATGGAAGATGGCCGCATTTTCCAGACCATGGACAGCCGCTTCCCCACCTGCACCAACGGCAAAAAGATGACCGAGCAGATCCGTGCCGCACTGGGCGATGGCGCTGAGCTGCGCGATGTGACCGCTGCCGAGCCCTTCTATATTGAAGCAGACAGCCCTGCCATTCTGGCCTGCATCAACACCTACAACGAAGTGACCGGCGAGAACGCTAAGCCCTTCACCATGGGCGGCGGCACCTATGCCCGCCACTTCCCCTATGCGGTCAGCTTTGGCCCCGAGCATGTGGACCTGCCGCTGCCGGAATTTGGCGGCCCGATGCACGGTGCAAACGAAGCGGCACCCATCGACAAGCTGCTGGAAGCCGTGAAGATCTATATCATCGCGCTGCTGCGCCTTGAGGAAATCGACTTCTGATGCAGCCGATGAATGTGCTCGTCATCGACGGGCAGGGCGGGGGTCTTGGCAAACAGCTGGTGGCAGCCCTGAGCACGCAGTGTCCGGAGGCCCGGCTCACTGCGGTGGGCACCAACAGTCTGGCGGCAAACGCCATGCGCAAGGCCGGTGCCCCGCGTGCCGCCACCGGCGAGAACGCCGTGGCGGTGAACTGCCGCAGCGCGGATATCATCGTGGGGCCCATCGGCATCGTTATTGCGGACGCACTGCTGGGCGAGATCACGCCCGCCATGGCCACGGCCGTGTGCCAGAGCCATGCGATGCGGGTGCTCATCCCGGTGAACCACTGCGAAAACTATATCGTGGGTGTGCCGGAGCAGCCTATCAGCGATCTGGTGGCTGCTGCGGTGCAGAAGGTGAAAGCCCTCTGCGCCGGGGAAGGCTGCGGAAAAAGGGTTTATTGAAAATGCCCTCCGCTTGCGCTCTGGGCATCTTCAGCGGAAGAATATTTTATAATAGAGCAACAGCGGACAGCCTGCGGGCTGTCCGCTGTTGCATTTTCACGAAAGGAGACCAAGAGGGAAACTTGATCTGTCTGTGCTTGATTCCTGCGGAAACAGCCGCACAGCCGGAAAACAGGCGACTTCTTCATTGCGCCCGCTCCAGTGAAAAGGCAAGTCGGAAAATCCCGCAGGATTTTCCGACTTGCTTCTAAAAAATATAAATTCCTTGAATAATGCCCAGAGCGAGAGCGGAGGGCATTCTGAATCGTTACGACTTCTGTCGTGCGGCGATCTGCGCTGCCGTGGGCGGGGTGTCGCCCTGCGCAGCGTTTTCCAGCGCGCCGAGACGGCGGTCCAGATCGGTCAGGCGCTGGGCTACGATATCCGGCAGATCCTGCTGATCCAGATCGTCCGCCGGGTTCACGGCCTTGTTGTTGATGCGCACCACCTCGGCGGGCACGCCCACAGCGGTGCAGTTGGCAGGCAGATTGCGCAGCACCACGCTGCCTGCGCCGATGCGGGAGTTGTCCCCGATATACACCGGGCCAAGGACCTTGGTGCCTGCACCGATCAGCACGTTGTTGCCCAGAGTGGGGTGGCGCTTGCCGGTGTCCTTGCCGGTGCCGCCCAGAGTGACACCGTGGTAGATGGTGCAGTTGTCCCCGATCTCACAGGTCTCACCGAACACGATGCCCATGCCGTGGTCGATAAACAGGCATCTGCCGATGGTGGCACCGGGGTGGATTTCGATGCCGGTGCGGCGGCGTCCGTGCTGGCTGACCCAGCGGGCAAGGAAAAAGCGCTTATGCCGGTACAGCCAGTGCGCAATGCGGTGATACACCAGAATGTGAAAGCCCGGATACAGCAAAATGACCTCCAGCACGTTGCGTGCAGCGGGGTCCTTGCGCTGGATGTTCCGCGCGTCCTCCAACAAACCCATGGGAAAACCCTCTCTTTCCTGATTCCGATGAAGCTGCTCTGAATAAAAATCACGCCTCTGCCATGAAAACAGCCTCTGACTCTTTTGACCATATTATAATAGCACACCCGGACGGGAATGTACAGCAATATGCTAGGAATTGATGTGACTAACCCTGAATCTGGCGGGAAAAAACTGCTTTTGGGTAGAGTAGCTAAAATTCCGGGAGGGAAGCGGCAAACCTTTTTGCAACAAAATATATGCGGAAGCATTGACACATTTCGCGCTTCTATGCTAAAATATTATGAAAAGATTCCAGACTTATAAAAGGAGACAGCACCATGCAGAAAAGCGCGATGTGCACCAAACTGAACAAGCAGTTCGCATCCGGTTTTGCCGTGGGTTCGTTGTTTCCTTTTTTTGTGGAATGAGCTTTTCCCTTTGCGGGGAAAAGATTTTTTTTGCCCGTAAGCCGGAAAGCCGAACCAGACAAATGCAAATCAGGAGGGAACTGCGATGCTGCTTGTAAATGCTGTGAACACCGAAGGAAGACCGCTTGAGATTTTTGTAAAGGACGGCAGGATCGCTGCTGTGGGTCAGGAGCTGGAGGCACTGGCCGGGGAGAACGAAACGGTCATTGATGCCGGCGGGCTGACCGTGCTGCCCGCCTTTGTGGACCTGCACTGCCACTGGCGCACCCCGGGCTTTGAGTACAAGGAGGACATCGAGACCGGCAGCCGCGCCGCAGCCGCCGGCGGTTACACCTTCGTGAACCTGATGCCCAACACAAAGCCGGTGTGCTCTTCTGCGGCACAGGCGTTCATGGTGGAGCAGAAGGCTGCCGAAGTAGGCCTGTGCGATGTGAACCAGACCGTCTCCATCACCGAGAACTTTGACGGTGTGAGCATCGACCACCTCAAGACCCTGCCTGCCGGTGTGAAGTTCATCACCGAGGACGGCCACGGCGTGCAGGACAATGCCACCATGGCAAAGGCTTTCGCCATCTGCACCCAGAAGGATATCACCGTGATGAGCCACGCCGAGGATATGGAGATCAGCCCGTGGGACTACCGTCTGGCTGAGGACATCGAGACGGTGCGCAACTGCTGGCTGAGCGAATACTACCAGACCAAGCTGCACATGTGCCACGTGTCCACCCGCGGTGCGCTGGATGCCATCCAGATGGCAAAGCTGCGGGGCGCACCCGTCACCTGCGAGGTGACCCCGCACCACCTGTGGTTCACCAATGATACCTGCGATTACCGTGTGAACCCGCCCATCCGCACCGCTGACGATGTGCAGGCGCTGGTGGACGGCATCCGCACCGGCATCGTGGATGCCATTGCAACCGACCACGCGCCCCACTCCGAAGAGGACAAGCTCAAGGGCATGGCCGGTATGGTGGGCAGTGAGACGGCTTTCGGCGTCTGCTACACCAAGCTCTGCAAGCAGGAAGGCCTGCCGCTGGAAGTGCTGGTGCACCTGATGAGCACCCGCCCGGCGGAAATTCTGGGCCTTGCCAAGGGTCAGCTGGAGCCGGGCTACGATGCCGACATGGTGCTGGTGGATCTGGATACCCCCTACACCGTGGACAAGGACAAGCTGCACTCCAAATCTCACAACACCCCGTTCGACGGCGCTGAACTGTACGGCAAGGT
>ENA-OQBL01000323-OQBL01000323.1-human-gut-metagenome-genome-assembly--contig:-NODE-323-length-26720-cov-3.691987_pt1 | contig 26720 bp, 28 predicted proteins | sample MGYA00242747_ERZ504553 | MGnify/ENA primary metagenome ERZ504553 (study PRJEB26092, sample SAMD00036240) | human gut metagenome | host: Homo sapiens | study: EMG produced TPA metagenomics assembly of...
ACATTTACTGAAATGGTAAAAATGTGTAAATTTTACACATGTACAGCTAGATGAAAAACCTTTCAGATCATGCTTATTTGTATGACGGAGATCATTTTTCAGCAATTATTTAAGAATAAGCCGGGGATATATTCCCCGGCAGAAAGGAGTCATATGATTGTATATAATACAAGATTAGAACAATATAAAACCCGTTTTGATAGAGGAAAAATGATTTAATATGTAACATTCAAACTCTTACGAATCCGGAAACCGTATATCAAGTATGCCGGGAATGTTCTGCAGATGATAGATTATACAGAGGAATACATTTTTTCGTTTTTAGCTTTGGACTACAAAGGAAGAATCCTGGGAACATTTGAAGTATCTCATGGAACTGTAGATAGTTCTCTTGTTCAGCCAAGAGAAATTTTGATGAAACTTCTATTAATAGGAGCAAGCAGTTTTATTTTAGTACATAACCATCCATCCCAAGATACACAGCCTTCTACAGCAGACATTCAGATTACACAACGTATCTGGCAAGCCGGAAAACTAATCGGAATAGAATTTAGTGATCATATTATTGTATCAAATGAAGGTTATTATTCTTTGAAAGCTCATCGCTGCTTCCCATTTGATGAAAGATAATACTTTTAAGGTGCCAAAATTGGCACCTTAGTAGATTCAGATTGCTATTTTGGTAAAAAAATAAGCTATAATAAGGAAGAACAGGATCAAGAGAAAGGAACATAGATGTGATTGAAATAGAACGATTGAGATATTATTATAATGCGTCTCTTGTATTTATGAGCCAACATGCTTCTGACCGCTGCAGGGAGCGCGGAATTATTCAAAAGGATATAAAAAACTGTGTTATGACAGGAGAGATTATTGAACAGTATCCGGAAGATTATCCCTATCCAAGCTGTCTTGTGTATGGAATGGACAGTAAGGGAAAACCGATACATGTAGTATTATGTGACACTGGAGAATCATCCAAGATTATAACAGCATATTACCCAAATATAGAGGTGTTTAAAGAAGATTTAAAAACAAGAAGGGAGCGATGATAGATGAAATGTATGACATGTAAGAGCGGTGAAATGGTTTCTTCTTTTAGCACATACATGACAGAAACTAAGAGCTGCATCATCATTATTAAGAATGTCCCCTGTCTAAAATGTAAACAGTGTGGAGAAGTCGTTTACAATACAGAAATCTTAGAAAATATTGACGGAATTGTAGCGACTGCAGAAAAGATGGCAAGCGAGATTTCAGTAGTGGACTATTCAAAAGTAGCGTAATAGAAGAAAACTTATAGGAGGGGGAGAATAATCCCCCTTATTATATGTATTTTTATATAACAAAAAGCCTGCATGAATTTTCATTAATTCAACAGGCTTTCAATCTCTAACATATTCCATTAATTCACCTATACTGCAATCTAGGTAGCTGCACAATTTACAAATGAGTTGTGCGTCTAATCTTTGAAATTCATTTCTACAATAACGATTAAAATTAGATCTTGGTATATCTAAATCTTTACAAATCGTATTCTTACTAATTCCTTTTTCTTTCAGCAGTTCTTCGATATGAAGTTCCAAGTGTCCATACTTCATTGTCTCACCTCTACTCCAAAGTATAGGAAATAAAAATTTTTTATAGTAATTCACTATATAGTGAGGTACTATACAGTCAGTCCCTTGTTAATAACACAAAAGAGGTATGTACATGAAAAAGAAAATCATAGCAACAATCACAATGCTCTGTTTACTGACCGTTCTCTATAATTATCTCAGACTGCCGGACTATCATATTACTAACAGCATATCCTTTAGCAGTGCAGATACCAGAGATACTGAATTGACTGTAATTGTTTACAAATGTTGGAAAATTTGATGGATTAATCAAAGACATTGAAATGAACATAACAAAATCAATGGTACGCCTACCACCTTGGAAATCAAGCTCTATTATCCAACTTATTACTTGCACAATAATAGCAAACCATTCCGAACTACAACCATTGAATATAATAAAAAAGAATAGCACTCTATTACTGCTTTTGAAGTAGTATCGGCTATTCCCTCTCCTTATATTCTTTTGTTCGTATTTTCGCAAACTAACGTTCCGCAAGGATGCCCAGTGCGACGGTTCCTAACAGGGCGGCGGGTCGACTGGGCAAGTGGTCGGCTGAGAAGCATTTTCTACTCAACGACATATTTAACGTTTGATTCTCTCCGTCCCTCATATTTCTCCTGTGCCAACAGTTTATCAAGAAATTCTGACACTTCTTCCATGTCTTCACTGTCTATCAAATCCAGTTTTATCAATACATCAAGGTCTGTCTGATTCTTCGGTTGTATTGAGATCGGCTGAGATGTATCCACAACCACTTTCAACTGTTTTGTCTTATTTGCTGTTTCAATATCCGTAGTTAATCCCATAACGTGGCTTTTACTCACGCCGAATATCTGTGATAATTTTTCCCATATAGATTCATCTCTCGGCGTTCCGTTTCCATTTTCATAGTTCGTAAGCATACTTTGTGAAATGCCTAATTCTTTTGCAAGTTCCGCAACGGTTATATTCTTTTCTTTCCGCAATTCTTTTATTTTATTCATAGCGAACCTCCTTTATAAGCACATTATATTTCATCAAATTTTCTCTGTCAATCTTTTTATCGGATATTCAGATATTTTCTATTGACATTCCGTAACGCTTGTTTTATCATAAGATTATCTTAATATCTGATAATCAGATATTCGTAAGGAGGTGAAACGATGATTAGAGGAAATGACTTTATTTTAAATCCAGACAAACTGCAAGAGGAATTTCAGTTAGTAGAAGTTTCTGACTGGGTAGACTTTTCTACAAAAGAAAAATTAGGATTCTACTATACAGTTCTTCTTCCAAAATTAAAGTTTGAAAAAGTCAAAGTAGGCATTAAAGCTAACACAGCGATTGTTACCAACGAAGAACTTGAACAAAAAGGGCAGATTCCAGTCTCATTTGATGGATTACATACTTGGGCTAGTCTCTATAATGGACGTCTTTCTGTCAAAGCAGAAGCTTCCAATATCAGAAAAGTGGGAATGAAATAATTTCCCTACTATGTCAGCCAGTCAGTGCCGGACAACGTCATAGGTGCTGAACTGGCTGACCTCTATACTTGATATATAAAACAACATCTTCCGAAAACAATCGGAACATTCATTACAAAAATTGGGATATGAGGTGAGATTCGTGAGCAAAACAAAAGAGTGTTTTGCATACAATACGAAAATCATTGAAACTCCTACTACAAAAGAAGTATATATTTACGAAAACCCTATTTTTATTCACTCGAAAGAAAAGGCAGATTTAACAGACACAAGTAACCGAAAAAAAAGTTTGATGAAATGTCAGCTCATAAGCAATATGACAGTTTAAAACGCAAGCAGAAACATTACGAACAGGCTCGTTGGGATATTGCCCGTATTGTTGACTGCAACTTTGATAACAAAACAAAATTTGTAACGCTGACATTTAAAGAAAACATTCAGGAAATCCTGATAACTAACCGTGAATTTAAGTATTTTATCCAGCGATTAAATTATTATTTGTACCATACCAAAACCCAGTTATTAAAATACCTTGCAACGTGGGAGAAACAGAAGCGTGGAGCAATCCATTATCATGTTATTTTCTTTGATTTTCCGTATATAGCAAAAGAAAAATTACAGAATTTATGGTCACATGGATTTATTAAAATCAATCGCATTGATGTAGACAGCAAAGAAAACAGAGGTCGTTATCTTAGCAAGTATTTTGGAAAAGACCTTGATTTGAAAGAACATAAGAAAAAAGCCTTTTTTAAATCTCAAAATCTGAAAGTTCCACACGAAACAAAAGTCATGCTGACCGAAGACATTTTACATGACTTACAAAAAGAAAATATCGTCTTTCAGAAAGAATACACAAGGCAAATTTACGATACCAACGCTTTCTTATCTACTGGTTCATGCTTAAAGGACAGCAGTGTTATCTACATCAAAATTAAAAAAGAAAATCCTTGCGTAAAGGGGGAATCTTATGGATAATCCCGTTACGTTTTCAGATATAACATTATTGAATACGTTAGCCACCTGTGCTAACATGACCACAGATGAAGTCTTCAAAGATTTTAAAATTATGGCAAATAAAAAAATCTTGAAGAATCACAAATATGAAATTTATTACTCGGAATCAGAAAAAAGCTGGCGTACTTATTTACCCGATGAAACCAAACCTAACAAACGCCGTCCTGTTAAGAGGAAGAGTAAAGAGAACCTTGAAAAAGAAATCATCAGATTTTATATCGAAAAGCAGAAAGCTGAAAACCGTCAGAATGTCACACTAGAAGAATTATATGCTGAATGGCTTTTGTATAAAAGAGATTATACTTCCGTAAAAGCAAAAACAATTCAAGAATATGTATCTGAATGGAATAGATTTTTCAAAGATACAGAACTTGTTAAAATGAAGATAGGCGAAATCAAACCAATCACGCTTATCCGCTTTTTCAGAGAAGCTACAAAAGACCGACAGTTCACGCACAAGCGAGTCAGTAATGCCCGTTCTGTTTTGAATGGAATCATGAGTTATGCGATTGAAGAAGAAATTATATCACATAATCCTGTCTCTGATGTGAATTTCAAACAGTTTACCTATAAGCCAGTAGAAGTACAAAGTGACAATGTATTTTCCCGTGATGATACGCATAAGTTATTAAATTATCTTCGGTGTATCATAGAACCATATTCTCTTGCAATACAGTTATCTTTTTATCTGTTTATCCGTGTTGGAGAAACAAAAGCTATCCGTTGGGAAGATATTGACTACAATAACAGGCTTGTATATCTTCACAGACAGGCGACCTGTGAACGTACATTGAATGATGATTTAACATTCTCAAGCCGAAAAGTAAAAGTAGTGAATCAAATGAAAGGAAACACTTCTCATGGATTCCGTAAACAGTTCCTTACAGACGAAGCACTTAAAATTCTTCACAAAGCAAAGGAATTAAATCCAAATGGAATATATGTTTTTGAACCTAACGGTGAGATTATGACAACAGACAGCTTTAACCGTCGATTGAAGAAATATTGCAAAGAAGCCGGTGTTCCTTATCATTCCAGTCATAAAATCCGCTTTTACAATGCTTCAACAGCTTTTGACGGAAATAATCTTACAACCCTTAGTTATTTAATGGGACATAGTGAAACAGCTACAACATTGCATTACTTGCGGAATGTCAATAAGAGGAAGAACGATAGGCTTGCTTTTCAGAATCTTGGTATTTCATCATAAAGTGTTCAAAGGTGTTCAAACATTTTAAAACAAAAAAATAAGAGAAACGCTGTAAATTCAACGTTTCTCCCATTTTTAACTAATGCCGCAGACCGGAATCGAACCGGTACGGGTATCACTACCCACGGGATTTTAAGTCCCGGGCGTCTGCCTGTTCCGCCACTGCGGCAACTATCAAATTGTTTTCTCCTATTGGTAATCAATAAGAGAAACGACCCAGAAGAGACTCGAACTCTCGACCTCCGCCGTGACAGGGCGGCGCTCTAACCAACTGAGCCACTGGGCCATAAATGGACCTTCGGGGACTCGAACCCAGGACCGACCGGTTATGAGCCGGTTGCTCTAACCAACTGAGCTAAAGGTCCAAAATCTTTAAGTCCCGTAAGGACTAAGCCGATGATCGGACTCGAACCGATAACCTGCTGATTACAAATCAGCTGCTCTGCCAATTGAGCCACATCGGCATTTACCTAATTGCTTAGGCAGTGACTCCAACGGGAATCGAACCCGTGTTACCGCCGTGAAAGGGCGATGTCTTAACCGCTTGACCATGGAGCCATATCTCAGTCACTGTTTTGTGTTTTTTATTTCTCTTGCGTGACCGAGATTTATATTATCATAACACAATACCTTTTGCAAGTGTTTTTTGGAATTTTTTTTCATTTTTTCAAAAAAGCTTATTTTTGCGTATTTTATGCCATTTTCAGAAGTGCTCTATTCTTCTATTTCGCGCTCGTCATTAGCGACTCTTTCAATATGCATCGCCAAATATCCTGTCTCGACTTCTTCTAATTTCACACCAAGGCTCTCACCTACCTGATCACAGACTGCCTGTGCCATTCCAAACGATTCTGGAAATTTCACTTCCATGTAATCATTCATATTCACCTTCAGCTTCTCACCGCTTAAGGCTCTTGCTACCATATAACGGATATGGTTCATCAGACGGTTATAGGATAACGATGCGATATCGATCGGCTTTCCGATTGCTTCTTCTACCATGCTGATACACTCTCTGACGGATCTTGCCATCTGCATCGCCTGCGATACTTTCTCATCCTCTATCGCCGAATGAATGTGAAGAGCCACATATCCAACCTCATCATCTTCTATATCAATGCCAAACTGCTTTTGAAGAAGCGGGCGGATACTTTCTGCCGCTTTGAATTCCATGTGAAATAATACACGGATATCCTCTGTGAGCGGATTACTGATCTGCTCATGATTCTGAATACGTTTTACTGCAAATGCAATATGGTCTGCAAGTGGGAACAATACCATACGGTCAATCTTCCCGAATATCTTTTCCGCCTCGTCGAGCACGGCATTCGTTACTTCTAAGAATTCCGGTGCGATGGACTTTACGATTTCTTTTGCCCCGCCCCGTTCTTTATATTTTTGGAGAGAATATAAACGGTCTTCTGGTCTTACTTCGATTCTTTCTGCAACTTTCCTGCCGAATCCGACTCCCTTTCCCATGATCAGGACTTCTTTGTGATCATCCTGATGGATGGCCATTACAGTATTATGATTTAAAACATTTTTCTATCCTGTACATCATATCCCCCACTCGCATTTCCACATTAGATTCTTTTACGCTTCATAGATATCAATCGCGAAAAGCTCATCTCCTGCCTTGATCTCAGCTTCATTCAGAAGACGGATCTTCTGGTTGTCTTCCAGCTCTGTGCAGAGAACCGGTGATGCTACAGACGGTGCATTCTCTCTCAGATAATCCAGATCCAACTTCAGCATCGGATCACCCTTCTTCACTGCCTGTCCGTTCTCAACGAAGCACTCGAATCCTTTTCCGTCCAGTTTTACTGTATCAATGCCAACATGGATCAGAAGGCTTACTCCGGATTCTGTCATAAATCCGATTGCATGCTTGGTATCGAATACGAAGCATACTTCTCCGTCTTCCGGTGCTCTTACGATCGCATCTTCCGGTGTCACAACAGCACCGTCTCCCATCATACGTCCGGCAAATGCTTCATCCGGCGTTGTGGAAAGATCTGCCGCAAGTCCTGTGATTGGACTTGAGATCACGATTGTATCTACTACTTTCTTTTCTCCTGCCTTGTCTTCTATTGTAGCATCTTCTGATACATTCTGACCAGTACTTTCTGTATCCTTCTGTGGCTCATACAGCTCTTTTGGCGCATGTTCCAGATAATCTTCCAGGTCCGCCTTAATAACTGTCACACTCGGCCCGTAAATGACCTGTACGCCCTGTCCACGGTGTACCACGCCCGATGCTCCGGTCGCCTTTAAGATTCCATCATTTACCAGATCCGGATTGCTTACCGTACAACGAAGTCTTGTCGCACAGCAGTCTACATCTTCAATGTTCGCAGATCCTCCAAGTCCTCTTGTGATCTCCGCACTCAGTGAATCTTCCGAACCAGCTGTTGCACCAGCTTCCGTATTGCCTGCTTTTCTCGCATTTACATCTGCTTTTGTATAAAGCTTTGTCTCTTCGTCATTATCTTCACGTCCCGGTGTCTTGAGATCTAACTTCTTGATCAGGAATGAGAAGATAAAGTAATACAGGAAGAAATAGATAATTCCTACCGGAATGATTCTGATCCAGCTTGTCTTCGCATTTCCCTGAAGGATACCGAATAACAGAAGATCTAAGAATCCACCGGAGAATGTAAGTCCTACCGCAATATTCAGGATATGTGCGATCATGTATGCACTACCTGCCAGTACCACCTGCACTGCAAAAAGAACCGGTGCTACGAACAGGAAAGAGAACTCCAGAGGCTCTGTGATACCTGTTAACATACATGTCAGTGCTGCGGAAAGAAGAAGTCCGCCTGCTGCTTTTTTCTTCTCTGGTTTTGCTGTACGGTACATTGCAAGTGCCGCTCCCGGAAGTCCGAAGATCATGAAGATGAACTCACCTGAGAAATATCTCGTTGCATCTGCGCTGAAATGCGTAATATGTGCAGAATCAGCAAGCTGTGCGAAGAAGATATTCTGACCTCCCTGGATCAGCTTTCCGCCGACTTCCATCGTTCCGCCGACAGCTGTCTGCCAGAATGGAAGATAGAATACATGGTGCAGACCGAATGGGATCAGTGCACGTTTTACAATACCGAAGATCAGTGTTCCAAAGTAACCCGTTCCTGTTACCAGACCACCCAGTGCATAGATACCGTTCTGCACGATTGGCCATACGAAATACATTGCGATTCCGACGAACATATAAGTAATCGTTGAAATGATCGGTACGAATCTGGAACCGCCGAAGAATGATAACGCATTCGGCAGTACGATCTTGTGGAAACGGTTGTGAAGTGCCGCAACACCAAGACCTACAATGATACCGCCAAACACACCCATCTGCAGTGTATTAATTCCACATACCGAAGCAATCGTTCCTTCAAGCACATTCTTGGAAATGGTTCCGTCTGCCGCGATCTTACCACTGATTTCAAGCATACTGTTAATAGAAATGTGCATAACAAAGTATGCGATCAGTGCAGATAACGCTGCAACTTCTTTCTCCTTCTTTGCCATACCGATGGCTACACCAACGGCAAAGATAAGCGGAAGGTTGTCGAAAATTGCACTTCCGACTTTGTTCATGATGATCAGCAGCGAATGAAGAAGTGTTCCTTCTCCTAAGATTCCCTGCAGTCCATAAGTTGCGATCGTTGTGGCATTGGTAAAAGAACTACCAAGGCCAAGGAGCAATCCTGCTACCGGAAGGATTGCGATCGGGAGCATGAAGCTTCGCCCTACTCTTTGCAATACGCCAAAGATTTTGTCTTTCATAGTTTTTCTCCTTTTCTTTGTACAGGTATCTATGCATAGTGTAGGCTCTTTTGAAGATGCTATACGTGATGATGATTTTCACATCATTATAAGTACAAAAAAGGAGACACTAACTCTGCATAAATACTACTAATTTATACATAGTTAATGCCTCGTTCACTAACAAGTAACATACTATATTAACATAATATCACCATTCACATATTCTGTCAATTCACTCATTTATTTTTTTATAACTTTCTCACCGAATTTCCGTCATTTAATTTTGCCGGAAAGCGATATGCATAATTCTTTGTCTGCCAGTTCTCATCATCCATCATACGCAGCAGATGATTTCCCGTAATCCGCCCCAGCTTATTTTTCGGATGTATGGCAGAGAGCAATTTTATATCTGTCGTATCCTGTAATTCCGCATCATCAAAGGATACAACAGACAGATCTTCCGGAACATGTATTCCCCTTTCTTCCAGGAACTCCAAATACACCCTTGCGACTTCGTCATTGTAGATCAAAAGTGCTGTACAATCCCTGGTATGACGATAAATATGTGCAAGTCCTTTTTTACTGAACTTATCTTCCATTTCTCTTGTGGAATACCAGCGGATACAGTCGTCATCGTATTTGATGCCATAATCGGACATACACTGTATAAATCCCTTATAACGTGCAATCCCCTGCATGTCATCATATTTCAGGATTCCTCCGATTTTCCGGTGTCCATGTTCGATCAATATCCTGGTAAGTTCATACGCTGCCCGTGTATCGGACGTTTCCACACTGTCAAATGCCATATTTTCATAATGGTTATGAATAAAAATTGTAGGGATATTTCTTTTCTTAATCTCTTCATACAAACGGATATTCGGGTTCGGAAATGCAGAGCGTGACCCTTCTATGATCAGTCCTGATACATTGTTCTTAAGCATTCCTTCCAGATACGCTGCCTCATCATTCAGACGATTCTTGGTAACCGCTACACCAATCCGATATCCTTTTTCGCTCAGGGATGATTCTATTCCGTCATATACCTCTGGAAAGAGATATTCGGAATAATAGCTCAAAAGTAACCCTACCTGCGGACGGTTGTCATCAATCAACTGTCCCTCATAAGACACATACGTTCCACTTCCCCTCACACGGGTGATCAGACCTTCTTCTTCCAGCTGCTGCAGTGCTGTCCTTACGGTCTGTCTGGAATAGCCAAATTTCTTCTGCAGACTCGTCTCTGAAGGAAACTTATCCATACTCTTGATCACTCCACTCGTGATCAAGGTATGTGCCCAGTTATATAATTTTTGATATTTTAAGCCTTCCTGATTCGTGTTCTTCATAACCTCTCCATATACCAATTACGGGCAAAAACATCAAAGAATGCCTTTGCCCGTAATGAATAAATAATTTTATTATTTGATAACTGTAAGTGATTCACGGTCTGCGAATACTGCTACGAAGATCAGGAATACAACTCCCTGGATCAGCTGCATCATCTGTGTTGAGAATCCCATCATTGTCAGTCCACTGTTCAGTACAACGTAAAGAAGAGATCCGACAACGATATTTTCAAATCTTACTTTTGCTCCACCGGAAATCGGCATACCACCTAATACCAGTGCGATCAGGATCTGTGTCTCTAACTGGTTACCACCGGAAGATGTAACAGATCCGACCTTGATAACGTTGATAAACGCTGCAAATCCTGTCAGTGCACCTGCCAGTACATACATGAGGAATTTCATTCTGTCTGTACGGATTCCTGAGAACATTGCTGCTTTTTCACCAGCTCCGATCGCTTTTAAATATGTTCCGAATTTTGTATAACGGAATGCGATAAATCCAATAACCAGAACAACTACTGTACAAGCCACTTTGAATCCTGTACTGTCATAATTGATCAATGTTGCAGAACCGGAAACAGGTGCATTCGTTGTCATATATTTGATAAATCCACGGAATAAGAACATGGTACAAATTGTAACAATGAATGATTTGATCTTACGGTATACGTAGAAGTATCCGTTGATCGCACCGATGATCACACCTGATGCAATACCACCAAGAATTGCAATTGCAATTCCATGTTTTGAAAGAATACATACAACGATTGAAGCAATTCCAAGGATAGATCCCTGAGAAAAGTCCAGGCCGCCCATCGTCATAATGAAGAATACGCCCATAGCTGCAATCATTGTAACATATACCTGCGAGAATGCCAGTGACATATTTCCCATCATACGGAAATCTGTCAGGACATTGAACAGCAGGAAAATAACAACCAATCCTACGATTGGCAGGAGCGCACGAACCATCGCCATCTTAGACGCTTTCTTAAGCTGCTGCTCCTTATCGTTTGTTTTTGCACTTACTTGACTTCCCATAGTTGCCTCCTTATACCATCATCGAAATCAGACCATTTTCATCCAGGTTCTGATTACGTTCAAGTTCTCCACTGATTTTTCCATCTTTCATAATAATGATACGATCACTCATACCAATCAGCTCCATCAACTCTTCTGAGATCATGATGATGGATTTACCGTTCTTTCTCATCTGGTTCATCAACTGATAGATGTCCTGTTTTACCTTAATATCGATTCCTCGGGTAGGACTGTCCAGAACAACGATATCAGAATCTTTTCCGATCCATCTTGCAAGAACAACTTTCTGTTTGTTACCACCGGACAGATTTGAAACGAACTGGTTTACATCATTCATCTTTACAGACATCTGTTTTGCATATTTATCGGCAAACTCTCTACGTTTCTTATCGCTTAATATATGTGCTTTATTAGCAAGTTCATCTAATGATGGTAAGCAGATATTGTCACCGATACTCTGATTCAGCACAACCGACTCATTGTCACGGTCTTTGGATGTATAAGCAATGCTGTGCTTAATTGCTGTAGGAATATCGTTGATGTGTGTTCCGTCAGCCAGAACAACTTCACCTTCTCTGTCATAAGATGCACCGAAGATTGCTTTACCGATCTCATGCATACCTGATTCTGACAGACCACCGAATCCAAGGATCTCTCCTTTGTGTAAATCAAAGCTGATATCTTCGATCAGTCCTGGAACTGTAACATTCTTTACGGATAATACAACTTCATCTGATACTTTTTCACCATAGTCTGAACGATAGTAATCACCTGTTACCTCACGTCCAACCATCAGCTTCTTCAGATCATCTTCGTTCACATCTGCACTCTTAACCGTATCGATATATACACCATCCCGGAGGATTGTGATTGTATCGGATTTGTCGAGAATTTCCGGAAGGTCATGGGAAATAAAGATAACCGTATTTCCATTGTCACGAACACGATTCATCTGTTTATACAGTTCTTCACGTCCTTCCTGCGAAAGAGCAGTTGTCGTCTCATCGACAACGACGATCTTAGGATTAAAATATGTAGCTTTTACGATCTCAACCAGTTTACGGTCTTCGAAATTATAATCATCAATCATATCTCCTGCTTTGATCTTATCAAATCCATAGGATTGTAAAAGCTCATTTGCTTTTTTGTTCATTGCTGCGGTATTCTTGATCCCCAGATGAACGAACTGATCTTCATGTCCAAGGAAGATATTCTCTGCTACCGTCAGTCCGGAAAGAGTTCCAAGTTCCTGTACGATGATAGAAATACCTTCTTCATTTGCTTCTACCTGGTTCTTCGGATGAACTTCTTTTCCATCCAGAATGAACTGTCCACTTTCCAGTGTATAGATTCCTGTCAACATATTTGTCATTGTTGATTTACCGGATCCATTTTCACCGATCAGTGCGTGAACCTCACCTTTATTGATATTAAATGACACATCTTTCAACGCCTTCGTGATACCGAAGTTTTTAGAAACATGTTTTACCTGTAATCTCACTTCACTCATTGCTGTCTTCCTCCTTCTATTACTTGACAATCTCGCCTTTTGTAACCTTTGTTGTCAGAGTAACGATAATCAGCAGTGCAAATCCTGTAATAACGTCCTGGATCGCTGTAGGAGCACCAAGTGCGATGAAACCGAAGAAAATAATATTGATTACGAATTCACCGATGATAATAGCCTGCAGCGGCATACCATATTTCTTAAATGCCAGACCGAAGAAACATCCCATAGTCGGTACGAAGTTTCGGCTCATAGATGCCATACCGGTAACCGCTACCATTGAAGAACCATAACTGATTGTCAGAATTGCCATTACTCCAAGGAATGCACCACTTAAGATGAATGCAAGTACCTTGTATTTATTAACATTAATACCCATGTTCTTGGCAACGAACTCATCACTACCAATTGCATAAGTATAAGTTCCGATTTTAGTGTAGTTTAAGAATATGTAAGCAACAACGCATGCTACCAATGCAAGGATAATATCCCAAGGCATACGTCCGAATGCTCTTAAGTGTGCCGGAAGTGTCTGTTCCACACCACCTGCCATGTAGTTTGCTAACGACTCATAGATGAGCGCCAGACCTGTTGTAACGATCATAGATGGAATTCTTAATTTTACATAGAAGATTCCGTTTAATAAACCAACGATAGTGCCTGTAAGAATACCTCCGACGATCAGTCCGAAATATCCTAAATTAATTTGTTGCCAATACGCAACCAACGATTGCGGAAAGCATGATATTTGCACCAATAGAGAAATCGAACATTCCCATTACCATTACGAAATAGAAACCAACCGCACCTACAGTGGCAATCAGACTGGCCTGAAAGTAATTGAGCATATTGGAAAATGAGCCGAAGTTATGTGGTGTCAATATTTTAAAGATTACCCAGGAAACAATTACAAGACCGATCAGGATTACATATCCCATTGTCTTTCCTGAGAGTTTTTTAGTAGTGCCCATATTATCTACCTCTTCTTATTATCTTTTTAAAAGGGAAGGTGGCATCGCCTTTCTTGCGACGTCACCCCCCAAATCATTTTCTGTTATCTTGCGTCCGGTTTATTTACCAGCACGGCTTTCTGCATCAGCGATAGATACGCTTGCTGCAGTTGCTTTCAGCTCTTTCAGACTTTCTTTAGACATAGCTACTAATTCATCGTCTGTGTATGGAAGCTGATCTACGAAATATTTCTCATATGCTGCATAGTCATCTGCTGATGATACATACAGGTATGGGAATGGAACATCTTCGAATTTACCAGCGAAGTCTTTGTAGTTACCTTTGACTGCATTGTAAACCATCATGAATGCGATCAATGGGTCACAGAAGTGTCCACCGGATTCACCGGCCATTGATCCATTCTGAAGTCTTTCTCCAAGGTCTGGAAGGAAGTCTGTAGAAACGATATCGATGTCCTGAGTCTTTCCTGCTCGTTCAACTGCTGCGATTGCTCCCTGAAGTGGATCTCCACCACCACCAGCTGGGATCAATGCATCAAGCTTAGGATCTGCTGCCATTAAAGCTTCAGCGGCTTTTGATCCACCTTCTGAAGTTGTACCAGCGTACTGTGGCTCAGAAATTTTTGCTTTGTCGTCTGGGTTTTCTTTGTTCCATTTTTCAACTCCGGCTTTGTAACCTTTCCATCTTCCGAGCCATGTAGCATCTCCCTGCTCCCAGCCGATAAGACCGATGTTACGATCGCCTTTATCAAGAAGGATCTTAACAAGTTCTGCACCGTTTGCAGGTTCATCTTCATGAACTGCTCCGATGTAGTAAGCGGAATCTTTTGCTGCTTTGTAGATATCTGCACTGTCTTCTTTGCTGATTACACGGAAGAACTGTGCAAGATATACTTTATTATCATTACATGTCTTGATTGCTGATGTCATCTCTGTATCAGATGAGTTACAGATGATGATTCCCTGGCATCCTGCTGCTGCTAACTGCTCTACAGAAGCTGTAACTTTCTCAGATACATGTCCCTGGTCAACATACTGTACTTCTACATCCAGTGCTTTAGCTGCTGCATCCAGCATCTTCTTACACTGTGATCCAAGAACGTCTGTTGAAGACCAGATAGAAACTCCGATTTTAACCTTTCCTGATTTGCTGCTCTTGTTACCTGAGCCACCATTGCCGCTTCCGCATGCAGCAAGTCCAACTACCATTGTTGCTGCCAGAAGAGCTGCTGTTACTTTTTTGAGAACTCTCTTCATAATGTCTCCTCCGTTTTCTATTTATTTGATGATTCAATTATATACTTAACCTGTCCGGTTTCGCAATAAAATACAACCATTTTTTCCCACAAAGTTGTATCGTTGCAAGTTGTTTTCCATTGCTTTTATGTGTGTTTTTCTATCTTTTTGTGCGTTTTGACAGTCTTAGCCGCTATAATTGTGAACAAAAAATTGAATTTTTTGTGCACTTTTTGGCTTTTTCTTCATATTTTCTTTAGAAAGCAATACAACTTTCATTTTTCCATTTACTTGTATTGTTTTTGACAAATATGTCGAATTAGATTGTATTTTATTTTTCGTTCGCTCTAAATCCTTTTCGAACTAAATCCTTTTATTATATGTAGATACTTCTCTTCCTTTGTATTTTTATCCGTACATCCATATCAAAAACTTATAATCTTAATGCATAATTGCTATTTTACGTATTGTTCTTATTATGATATCCTACATTTGGTTAAATAATTAACACAAAGTTTTTATGAAAGAGGTAAGAATATGGAAGACACAAAAACATGTCTTGAGAAGCAGCCGTTATCTCAGGAAATGCTTGAAAAGATGAATGCTTACTGGCGTGCTGCCAACTATCTGTCAGCCGGTCAGTTATATCTTCTTGACAATCCGCTCTTAAAAGAGCCACTTACAATGGATCAGATCAAGAAAAAAATCGTTGGTCACTGGGGAACTGTCCCAGGACAGAACTTTATCTATGTACACTGCAACCGTGAAATCAAACGTTATGATCTGGATATGATCTTATTATCAGGTCCTGGACATGGCGGAAACTTCTTAATTGCCAATACATATCTGGAAGGTTCTTACAGCGAAGTATATCCGAACATCAGCCAGGATGAAGAAGGTATGAAGAAGATGTTCAAGCAGTTCTCATTCCCATGTGGAGTTCCGAGTCACTGTGCACCAGAGACACCAGGATCTATCAACGAAGGTGGAGAGCTTGGATACTCTATCGCTCATGCATTCGGTGCTGTATTCGACAACCCGGATCTGATCGCAACTGTTGTTGTTGGTGACGGTGAAGCTGAGACTGGACCGTTAGCTACTTCATGGCAGTCTAACAAGTTCCTGAACCCAGTTACAGACGGTGCTGTACTTCCTATTCTTCACTTAAATGGATATAAGATCAGTAACCCTACTATCTTCTCTCGTATTTCCCACGAGGAAGTTGAGAACTTCTTCAAAGGATGTGGATGGAAACCTTACTTCGTAGAAGGCGATGATCCGATGACAATGCACAAGAAGATGGCAGAAACAATGGATACTGTTATCGAAGAGATCAAAGCAATCCAGAAAAATGCACGTGAGAACAATGATCCAGAACGTCCGGTATGGCCAATGATCGTTCTGCGTACACCAAAGGGATGGACTGGACCAAAGGTTGTAGATGGACAGCAGATTGAAGGATCTTTCCGTGCACATCAGGTACCACTTACAATGGAAAGTCCAGAACATCTGGAACTCTTAAAAGAGTGGCTGGAAAGCTATCATCCGGAAGAACTCTTCGATGAAAACGGACACCTGATCCCAGAACTTGCGGAACTTGCACCTAAGGGAGATGCCCGTCTCGGAGCTAACCCACATGCAAATGGTGGATTATTATTAAAAGACTTAAGACTTCCTGATTTCCGTTCTTATGGAATCGAAGTTGAACCAGGTAAGACAAAGGCTCAGGATATGATCGAACTTGGCGGATATATCCGTGACATCTTCGAATTAAACGAAGAGAACAAGAACTTCCGTATCTTCGGACCTGACGAAAGTATGTCTAACCGTTTATACAAAGTATTTGAAACACAGAACCGTGACTGGAATGCCGGACTTCTTGACACAGACGATTGTCTTGCAAGAAACGGACGTATCATGGATGGTATGTTAAGTGAGCATATGTGTGAAGGATGGCTGGAAGGTTATCTGTTAACAGGACGTCACGGATTCTTCGCAAGTTACGAAGCATTCATCCGTATCGTTGACTCTATGGCAGCTCAGCATGCAAAATGGTTAAAAGTATGTAACCAGCTTTCATGGAGACAGCCAATTGCTTCTCTTAACTTCATCCTGACATCAAATGTATGGCAGCAGGATCACAACGGATTTACACATCAGGACCCAGGATTCCTGGATCACATCGCTAATAAAAAAGCAGATGTTGTCCGCATGTATCTCCCACCGGATGCTAACTGCTTACTCTCTTGCTTCGATCACTGTATCAAGAGCAAGAACTATGTCAACGCTATCGTAGCTTCAAAACACCCAAGCTGCCAGTGGTTATCTATGGAACAGGCTGTTAAGCACTGTACACAGGGTATCGGTATCTGGGATTGGGCAAGTAACGACTGTGGTGAAGAACCAGATGTTGTTATGGCTTGCTGCGGTGACACACCAACTCTTGAAACAATGGCTGCTGTTACAATTCTTCGTGATGAAATGCCAGAACTCAAGATTCGTGTTGTTAACGTTGTTGACCTGTTCAAGATGGAATCAGATCACAAACATCCACACGGATTAAGTGATGCAGAATATGATGCAATCTTCACAAAAGATAAACCGATCATCTTCGCATTCCACGGATATCCGACACTGATCCATGAACTTACATACGAACGTAACAACCACAATATTTCCGTTCATGGATATCAGGAAGAAGGAACGATCACTACACCATTCGATATGCGTGTACAGAACCAGATCGACCGTTTCAACCTGGTAAAAGATGCTATCATGCACTTGCCACAGCTTGGCAACAAGGGATCATTCCTGATCCAGAAGATGAACGACAAGCTGGTTGAGCACAAACAGTACATTGCCGAATACGGACAGGATCTTGAAGAGATCCGTAACTGGGAGTGGCATAAATAAAAAAGTCCTCTATTGATTAGTTTGTTTTAATATAATAAAAGCCCGGAAGCTTACAATATTTTACTCCAATTCGATACCTTTATCTTTTATCTGATCATTATTGATCATCCGAATTTATGTAAGCTTCCGGGTTTTTACATTTCTTTTTCTTTCAGGAATTTCTGAAATTCTTTTGCCGCGATACTTTGCGGATATTCCTTGTCGTAGATCAGTATGATATTACGTTCCGGCAGCTTTTCTTTCACTTTGATCTCAAATACCTGTCCGGACTTAAGTTCCGAATCTGCAAATTCCGCCGGGATGAAACCAAGTCCCAGATTGTGCCTTACCGCCGGAAGTATCATATCCGTCGTTGCAAGCTCCATATCCGGTGTAAATGTCAGACTGTTCTTTTCAAAATATTCATTTAGAAAACGTCTGGTAATCGTCTCTGCAGTCAGACTGATCCACGGATAGGACACCAGTTCCTTAAGTGAGACCTCTTTCCCATCATCCTTTAATTCTCCAAATCTGTTTCCACTGATCAGGATATCATGATATTTTCTCAGAATCTTCATCCGAAGAGGTTTTGCTACCTGAAGGTTCGCCGATACAAATGCAAGGTCTACTTTTCCTTCTTTTACTGCATTCACCGACTCTGTCGTACTGTTATTCAGAATCTTAAACCTCACATTCGGATACAGGCTGTTGAATTCTTCCATTGCCTGAAAAAGATAACAGTGAAGTGCCGTCTCCGTAGCGCTGATATAGATCGTTCCGTTCTCCAGCGAGATCAGATTACTCAGATCATTCTCTCCTTTGAAAAACTGGGCACATCCTGCCGCTACATATCCATAAAATGTTCGGCCTTCCGGAGTTAGCTGCATTCCGGTCTTACTCCTCGTAAATAAGCGGCAGCCAAGTTCATTTTCCAGTTTGTGTATGGTACGCGTGACTGCCGGCTGGCTGGTCTTCAGTACCGTTGCCGCCTTGGTAAGATTTTCATATTTTGCTACATAATAAAATATTTTGTAATATTCAAAATTTGAATTCATAATTAAACTACTCCTCTTCATCTCTCACTATATTTTAAAAAATTAAGTGAAAAATTGTCAAGTGATATCTTTCCTTCTCCACCGCTGTCAACTTTTCTTATATACTTTTACATATTCCAAAAAGAGATCTGACATATCCAAATGCCAAATTCTCTTTTTTGTTCTTATTAACCTTTTACATGCTCCGGCTGCAACACCTTTGATAATATGCTTCTGACAAGCCAGATAGAAGATAACTACCGGAATTACCGCAAGGATCAACGCTGCCATAACAGCACCCATATCTACACGTCCATAACTTCCCTTCATATACTGGATCGCAATTGAGATTGTCTTATACTTATTCAGATCCAGTACCAGGTATGGAAGCAGGAAGTCGTTCCAGATCCACATCGTCTCCAGGATTCCTACGGAAATGTATGTCGGCTTCATGATCGGAAGTACAACGGAGAAAAAGGTTCGAAGTGGTGTACATCCGTCGATCATTGCTGCTTCTTCAATTTCCAGTGGAATGGATTTTACAAATCCGCAGAACATGAATACTGCAAGACCTGCACCAAATCCGAGGTAAATGATGATGATTCCCCAAGGTGTACGAAGACCGGTACGGTCAGCTACCAGCGATAAAGTGAACATAACCATCTGGAACGGAACAACCATGGAAAATACGCAGAGTAAATATAACAGTTTTGTAAACTTACTGTTTACTCTTGTAATATACCATGCACACATAGAAGTACATACAAGGATCACAAGTACGGAACCAACTGTGATAAATACAGTCCAGCCGACTGCACTCAGCAGTTCATATTTGTCAATTGCGGACAGGAAGTTATCGATTCCTACCCATGTCTGCTTTGTCGGGAGTTTGAATGGTTCTTTGTTGATAAATACTTTATTTTTAAATGAGTTGATCAGCACGATCAGGATCGGCATGATATATACAATACCGATGATCGTAAATGCACCTGTTCCAAACCAGCTTAATTTACTTGTTTTTTTCTTCATTATTGCTGTACCTCCTTAGAACGTGTTGCACGTAACTGGATCATACCGATCACAACTACGATTGCAAAGAAGATGACTGCCTTCGCCTGTCCGACTCCTTCCCATCCGGTACGTCCGTAGAACGTATTGAAGATATTAAGCGCCATCATCTCAGACATCTTAGACGGTTCACCGGCTGTCAGGGACAGGTTCTGATCGAATAACTTGAATCCGTTTGTAATTGACAGGAACATACAGATCGTGATCGATGGCATCATCATCGGGATTGTTACCTTGAATAATGTCTGGATCTTATTTGCTCCGTCAATCTCTGCTGCTTCAATGATATCACCAGGAATAGACTGAAGACCCGCAATATAGATGATCATCATATAACCGATCTGCTGCCAGCTGACCAGAATGATCAGTCCCCAGAAACCATACCACTCATTCAGAGCAAGTGCGGTACCATATCTGGAAAGAACTCCGTTAAAGATCAGCTGCCAGATATATCCAAGTACGATACCACCGATCAGGTTCGGAACAAAGAAGCCTGCACGGAAGAAGTTCTGACCTTTAATTCCGCTGGTAAGAAGGTATGCAAGGAAAAATGCTACCACGTTTACCAAAATTACAGCGATAACAGAATAAATCAAGGTACGTCCAAGTGCCTGCCAGTAAGCTGCATCCTGGAATGTAGCAATGTAGTTTGCCAGTCCAACAAATGGTTTGTCTTTTGAAACACCGTCCCAGCTTGTAAATGTAAGATATAATCCGTAGATAAATGGAAGGATTACAACTGCACTAAACAGGACAGTGGAAACGCCAGCGAACATCAAGTACTGTTTTACTTTATATTTCATGGTGTTTTGTTCCATAATCACGATCCCCTTTCCCTTTTCTTTTTTGTCTCCACCCTTTTCCCGCTGCCTCCGAAAATCTATAATCCAGTACTTTTCTTTTTGTGAGGGAAAGAGGCCGCACGCCGCATGGCACAGGCGTGCAGCCTCTTGAGGGGTGGCAAATTTCTATAAAACTACAGTATGTTTGTTAAATTAATAAGTTGTTACCAAAGGATAATTCTTAGTGCTCTACAGGAGTTGTGTTCTTCCAGTAGTCTTCAATCTCTGCTGCAAACTCAGCTCTGTCAATCTGTCCTGCGAGATATTTCTGGAAGGTTGCACCACAAATGGAAAGATGATCATCCGGAAGGTAATTGTAGTTATCAATCAGAGAGCCTTCATCTGCATATTTCTTAACAGATTTTCCAAGTGGATCGGATACTCTTTTTCATTGTTAGAGAATGCAGGTACAAGTGCACATGTCTCAGCAATGAAGCTCTGTCCTTCATCGGAATCAGCAAGCCATGTAAGGAAGTCCTTAGCTGCCTGACGCTGCTCATCACTTGTTGCATCAGAGGAATCGATCATCATGAATTTGGAACCTCCACCAACAAGCTTCTCATTGGATCCGTCATCTGTGTTCTGCGGTACCGGCATCATTCCCATATTCTCTGTATAATCATATGCATTGATTACAGACCAGTCCCAGTTTCCTCCGAACATGAATGCGATCTGTCCTTCAGCAAGCATCATCTCGGTTGTCTCACGCTCTGCAGCGATTGCAGAATCTTTTGCGTAGTTATTCTCCATCATTACATCGAAGAAGTCCATAAGAGAATTGAATTTCTCATTGTTTGCAAGGTCTGCTGTTCCTTCATAAAGAGAGGAAACAAATGCTTCTACATCTGGCTGCTGCTCGTAAACCTCAGCAAGGAAGTGAGCTGCAAGGGACCAGTCCTCTTTCATGATACCGGTAGGTGTTTCCATTCCACCTTCTTTCAGTTTCTCAAGAAGCTCTTTAAAAGAATCAAGTGTCTTGTAATCATCCGGATTGAAGGTCTCGCCTGTGATTGCTTCGATTGCATCTGCATTGTAAATAACACCGCGTGCTTCAAGGCAGGTCGGGAAACCATTGATCTGTCCGTCAACTCCGATTGCGTAATCAGTCTCATTAACCCAGCTCTGATCGCTTAAATCAATTGCATGGTCTGCTGCAAGTGAATAGATATCTTTCGGGTCTACCATAGCGATTGTATATGGATCATTCGCAGAATATCTGGTAGCCAGATGAGCAGATACTGTATCACTATTGTAATAAACCTCTACGCCAACGCCGGTCTCTTCTGCATACTGAGCAGCTAATTCTTCGAACTGGCTCTGAACCTCCATCTTGGAGTTAAAAATTGTGATGTTCACATCGTCTGCCATAACCGGTACAGATACACTTGCCATTGTTGCTGCTGCAGTTGCAACTGCAATTGCCATTGAAATACGTTTTTTCCATTTTTGCTTCCTCCTGTTTTTTACGTTCTTGTTCGGACGTTTTCTTTATGGTTGTATGATAGCATTGCGTCTCAAATATGTCAAGCGGTTGTCATATATTTTTGTCCATTTCACATCACTTTGTTACATTTATACTATTTAGCTCTTTATGTTTTGTGCACTTTTACATGCTTTTTTGCGTGTCTGTAGTTCATTTATTTTATTTTTCTTGTTTTTACGAAATTGCTTCATTTTTTATCACAATCCGCATGTCATATTCCTTATGCATCTGATCAATTCCGCGCGAAGCGTTTTTTTGGTATAGCAGAAATATTACAGAGTAATTTCCTGCTATACAAAAAGTCAGCTGTCATATTGTATTCTGAAATGTTTCAAAACACCCCAGAATACACAATATGACAACTGACTGGAAAATTTTTCGAAGATAAAAAATTATTAACAATTCAGTAAAGCGGACATTCGCAATCCGCTTCGCTGTTTGCTCATGAACGCAGTCGCTTCGCGATCTGTCAGTGGGAGCTGAAGGCTCCCACTGACAGAAGCATACCCCCCTCACTCGCCGCTTAGTGCTCCGCGCACTTGAAGCGGGGAAATGCTTATCTGCGTTCAAGTCGTCCCTCGCTCAACCAGTGTAACCGGAAATACTGTCTTAGTAGGTACAACTTTCCCCTCATCAATCTGCGCAATAGCTGCTACTGCCAATTCTGCCATCTGTTCCACAGGCTGATGAATTGTCGTAAGTCCCGGACTTGTAAACTGGGCAATATTCACATCATCAAAACCTACGATCTTCAGTTGCTCCGGAACCTTGATTCCCAGATCTGCGCATGCCTGCAGTACATAGGCACCAATAACATCTGAACTGGCAAATACACCGTCCACATCAGGATTATCCACCAGTGCCTGTCTTACATATTCATAATATTCCAGAGAATCAAAAAGACGGTTATCCGTTACCATAACCACATTTTCTTCATTTCGATTCTTACAGATATCACGAAATGCAACCTCGCGGAGATCTCCTGGCATATGAATGTCAACCCCTGCACTTACTCCGCCGATAAACATCAGCTTCCTGCAGCCTTTCTCAATCAGAAGCTCCGTTGCCAGCACACCGCCCTGATAGTTATCACATTCAATCCCGGATGTCCCTTCATCCATAGAACGTTCCAATGTGATCAACGGGAAATCAAGATCTTCAAATTTCTCAGTTTCAAAATCTTCCACTGCAAAGAACAACGCCGGTCACTCTTTCGCTCTTGCACATCTCAATACACTGTTCCTCACGTTCTTCTTTATACCTGGAAACAAAAGCATGATACGATATCCCTGCTTCGCAGCCTCTCGCTCCAAACGGCTTAGTACCTTGGCAAAATAAGGATGTTCAATATTCGGCAAAATAACTCCTATCGTATTACTCTTCTGCTTTGACAGTGCGCGAGCTGTCTCATTAGGCTGATAATTCAGCTCTTTCATCACCTGATATACTTTCTCACGGGTCTTATCACTGATATATCCTCTGTTATTCAGGACTCTGGAAACTGTTCCTACCGTTAGGCCTGAGGCCTTCGCCACATCCTTAAGTGTTGCCATATATGTAAATCTCCTTTATTGCGAGCTGCAGTTTTTTTATTTCATCTTGATTTTATCACCTCGTAGTTTCTTGTGTCAACCGGTAAATACATCCTGTTTCTACATCCACCCGGCATCCATGTCACTGCAGGCCATCACCACGCAGTCGATTCCAAGAAGGAGCAGATAACCGCCAATAATAAAGCCCGTTGAAAACAACGCTACCCACGGCCAGATGATCATCAGACAACCAAGGGTGATTCCAAGGATATTTACAATCAAGGTAAAGTAATAGTAAAATTTTCCTGCCAGACGGACCAGAGGGATGTGGGTCAATCTGGAAACAGAATGAGCGATGAACCAGATTGGGAGAAGCAGGGTCATGATCAGCTCTCCGGCATTTGGGTACATCAGAAGCATTAGTCCGGCAAGGAGACTTAAAATTCCAGTCACCAGAGCAATGGTAGGTCCGAAGCCGATATAGCGCTCTGTTTTTGCATAAAATACAATATCTGAAATTCCGGTGATGACAGCAAGAAAACCATACGCAAAGGTAATTCCGCGGAGCATGCCGCCCGGATTACACAACGTATAAATCCCAAGAAGGATCAGCAGGATTCCCTCAATGAGTTCCAGCCAGCCATAACGTGAACGTCTTCTCATTTTTCCTCACTCTCCTCTTTGTTATTTAAAATTTTCATAAACTCTTCGCCAGTTATCGTTTCTTTTTCATAAAGGAACATAGTCCAGTTCATCCAGGTTTTTTACGGTGTCTGTTCAGGATCTTTTTGGCCTTTTTTCATGTTCTCGATTTACTAATTCTACGACCTTCTCATCGATTTCCTTCTGGGTATCTGCAGAGCAGGAAAGGGATGCATCGCCGCCAAGGTACTGGTTGGTAACGGTTTCCATAGCCACCATGTCGAACTCGTCGGTCATTCCGTAGCGAGTGATCATAGCTCTGGCAATCTTGGTTGCCTGCTCGATATCGTTGGAAGCGCCTGTGGTGATCTCGCCAAACACGATTTCTTCTGCAGCACGTCCGCCGGTGAAGGTTGCAATCTTATTTTCCAGTTCTTTCTTTGTCATCAGATACTTGTCACCAGTTTCTACCTGCATGGTATAGCCGAGTGCACCGGAAGTACGCGGAATAATAGTAATCTTCTGAACAGGAGCGGAATGGTTCTGAAGGGCTGCCACCAGGGCATGTCCGATTTCGTGATAGGAAACCACTTTTTTCTCCTGGTCAGAGAGAACTGCGTTTTTCTTCTGGTAACCAGCGATTACCACTTCAATGCTCTCTTCCAGGTCTGCTTCTGTAACGATTGTACGTCCGTCACGGACTGCACGAAGTGCTGCTTCGTTTACAATATTTGCCAGCTCGGCTCCGGATGCACCAGATGCCATACGTGCGATAGTGTGGAAATCCACGTCATCGGATGCTTTGATTTTCTTGCATGAACCTTCAAAATTGCTTCACGTCCTGCAAGATCGGGAAGCTCAACTGGTACGCGGCGGTCGAAACGTCCTGGACGGGTAAGTGCCGGGTCAAGGGATTCCGGGCGGTTGGTAGCTGCCAGAATGATAACCCCATTGTTGCCTTCGAAACCATCCATCTCTGTAAGCAGCTGGTTCAGTGTCTGCTCACGCTCATCGTTGCCACCAACCTGGCCATCACGTTTTTTACCGATGGCATCGATCTCATCAATGAATACGATACATGGGGCTTTCTCTTTCGCCTGCTTAAAAAGATCACGAACTTTGGAAGCACCCATACCTACAAACATTTCTACGAATTCAGAGCCGGACATGGAAAAGAATGGAACATTCGCTTCTCCGGCAACGGCTTTGGCAAGCATTGTTTTACCAGTACCTGGAGGGCCTACAAGGAGAACGCCTTTCGGCATGGAGGCTCCCACGTCTGTGTATTTCTTCGGGTTGTGAAGGTAATCTACAATCTCTGCAAGGTTTTCCTTGGCTTCATCCTCTCCGGCTACATCTGAGAAACGGATTCCTTCACTGGACTGAACGTAAACCTTTGCATTGCTTTTTCCCATGCCAAAATGCCATGGAGTTTTTAGCCTCCAGCCTGCTCCATCAGCTTCTTCGCCATATAATTTCCAAGAACTATGAAAATGATCAACGGCAGAAGTCCGGTTACCAGGAAGCTGAGAATCGGAGAGGCCTGCTGGTCAATGTCTTTGGTAAAGGTGGCACCGCACTCATACAGACGGTCGGTGAGAGCGGGGTCATTCATAAGACCGGTTTTATAAATTTTTTCGTTGTTCTTATCGGTAAAGACGATCTGGTTATCTTCTACTTCTACTTTACCGATGTTTTTGTCATTGATCATGCTCATGAAGGTACCGTAATCGGTTTCTTCTACCTGATGCTCCATTAAGATTGGGGAAACCACCAGGTTAAAGACGATCAGTACCAGAAGCACAATGCCGTAGTAATAGATCAACGGCTTTTTTGGGGTTTTTACTTCTTTCATGGTTGTAGTCCTTTCTTATGTAAACTAATAGTGTCTACTCACTCTTCTGCCTCTTTTCTTCTCTTCTAGACGCTGGGCTTCAATAGCCTCCAGCGATACCAGAAGTGCCCGGTTTACTGCCTGCATTGCAAAATCAAGGGCGTATTCTGCGGTGAGGATTTTCTTCTCCGTTCCCGGGAGCACA
>ENA-OQBL01000324-OQBL01000324.1-human-gut-metagenome-genome-assembly--contig:-NODE-324-length-26714-cov-37.156618_pt1 | contig 26714 bp, 21 predicted proteins | sample MGYA00242747_ERZ504553 | MGnify/ENA primary metagenome ERZ504553 (study PRJEB26092, sample SAMD00036240) | human gut metagenome | host: Homo sapiens | study: EMG produced TPA metagenomics assembly of...
TGGCCATCAATACGATGATGGTGATGATTCCGGCGAAGATGCGTACAGGAAGGGGTTTCTTTTCCATGGTTTGATGGGCTGTCCGCAACTAATCTCATTACTCCAGCTGTAACCCAGCAAACTGCGCCCAGGACTAGTGCCAGGAATTCTCGACACCATTCCGTTTCAAGTGCGGGAATGCCGACGATTGATGACGGGTCGCTTGCCAGTCTTGGCGGAATAGCGCATAGGATACGCTCCAATATCAGGTAAGGGGTATCAAAATGGATCAGAGTCAAAGCGAATGGGAGCTGTAGCGCCAGTCCTATCCACCACAGCGTGCGTCGGATGGTCGCGAGTCTGTCGCCCGGCCTAGTGTCCGGCTTGCCGCCTTCGCCCTCCGTCCCGGCACCGTCCGCGGGCGTGTGGTCCCCCTCGTGCGCGTCCGTCGTCCCGTCCGTGTCCCTTTCCGCGTCCATATGTCCCCCTCCGATCATCCGAGTCTGTCGCTCGGCCCGCGCGCCCGTTCCGTGCGCGCCGTCGCCGGCCAGTCTAGGGCCGTGCGACGCGAACGGGGAGGCCCGCGCCGTCAATCGGCACGGAACCTCCCCGTTCATCAAGCGGTCGGACAGCCGCGGATCAGCCCGTGTTCCGCAGGCCGGCGGCGACACCCGAGCAGGAGTGTCACAAAGCCCCTGCCGCTCTGGGTACCCAGGTGGCGGTTTATGAGGACAGCATCGGTCAACTCATCCTGCAATGGCTCCGCAAACCTACGTACTGGTCGGAAGGTAGTTCCGGCACGCAGGCACTATGGCATGCATACACACCGGAGCCGGTTACTCCCAGCGAATTGGCCTTGTCGCGTCAGGCATGCGGTGTCGCATGTGATGCACAGCCTGTCATCAAAGGCACGCTGCCCAATCGGGACATCGCCCATATGGCTGCCACATCCTTGGGATACTTGACATGGGGCGTTACGAACGATCCAATGGACTATGGTCTCGGTGATCTGGGCGGATGGGCTCTGGATTTGCTGCAGATTTGGGGAAGCTACCTGGCGAATACCCCGAAAGAGGACCTGGCGTCATGGCTGCACGCTCATCTCGGCGAGCAAGACGCTCGTATGGGATTCAGTTACAGCGATGTTCTCGCGGACTGTGATGCATGGTTGCTGGCGCGGTCCATGCAGAGCAATTCTTCCGAAAGGTCTTTGTCCACCGCTATGCGGGACATGTTCGCGCAAAGCGAGACGAATCGAATTAAACGGTTCTATCAGTCCCGGTTCAAGGGAAGTGCGGACAACCTGGTCATCGCATTTCGAAAGCTTGTTGATGGAATCGATCTTGGAATATTCGATAACGTATCCGGAAGTAAAAAAGCACTGCTCATTGCGTCACATGCAGACCGACTCCCGAGTCAAGCGGAGGCTGGTATATTGGCATTATCCTATGCTGAATCTCTTGAAAATCCGAACCGTTAATCAATCATGATTGTGATCGCATTGCGTGGAATGATTCAGCCATTCCACGCAATGCGCCTCTGGTAAAACGTCATAGAGTCATTAGAGCGGAAAGTAGCGTTATCACAAGAACGGGAAAGACCATGACCAGCACGAGAAACGATATGATTCCCACAAGGACATGCGAGGCGGAAGAGGAATGATCACGAAGTTCCGGATATACAGATCGCATATATGAACGCACGCCAAAGATGACAAGCGCCGCAATCCAGCAGACTACCCCCATAATCAATACTAAGGTAAGTCTACGTACATACTCAGTTGCCGTAGTTAAATTCATGCACGAAGAGGAAGAGAACGTTAAGACTCTGCAGATTATAGTATCATCATCGCCATTGGCGCCCATTCCGCCCACAAAATAAGTGCTGGTGAAAGCAGCAGTAATCCCAGCCACCATAGCACGCGTCTGGCCTTGCCCAAAGCCACATAGCATCTACTCGCCTTAAGGAATTTGGTAGCTGCTTTCGGTGCCAAAGCATATTTCTTGCCGGAAAAATTTTCTGACGTATCTTCCAGGCCATGTTTTTTCCCAATGTCATCGATCATAGCCGGATTCGCTTTGCAAATGTGGCGTTCCGTTTCCGGCATCGCCCTCCGCCTTGATGCCGTCCGTTGGCCCGGTGCTCCCGCGCTCATTCGATGGCTTGTCCATGTCCCCTCCGATCATCCGAGTCTGTCACTCGGCCAGCGCGCCCGTTCTATGCGCGCCGTCGCCGGCCAGTCTAGGGCCGTATGACGCGAGCGGGGAGGCCCGCGCCGTTTATCGGCACGGAACCTCCCCGCTCGCTTTTGTCGATCGGTCGGCCGGAAATCAGCCCGTGTTCTGCAGGCCGGCAGCGACGCCGGAGACGGTGCACAGGATGAGGTAGATGAATCCTGCCTGCTGGCTTTGCGAGAGCTCTTCCTTGTCCACCTTCTTGCGCAGCGACTTGAGCGCCAGCACCTGAGTGACGGACAGCGCGTCCACGTATGGGGAGCGGATGCGGATGGCCTGGCCGAGCACGTGACGGTGCTGCAGCGGCCACTTGTCGCCGACGATGTCGAGCACCCACTTGCGGGTGAGCTCCATCTCGTTCAGCACCTTCTCGTTGAGGTCCTCGCGGTCGCCGAGGGCGAGGTACATCTTGGCGATGCGCTCGTCCGTCTTGGCGATGGACATCTCGATGTTGTCGATGAAGGTGGAGAACAGCGGCCATTCCTCATACGCCTTGCGCATGGTCTCCAGATCGCCGAACTTCTCGCATGCGGTGCCGAGACCGTACCAGGCGGCCAGGTTGATGCGGGCCTGGGCCCAGGAGAAGATCCACGGAATCGTGCGCAGGTCGTCGAGCGACTTGGCGCCGAGGCCACGCTTGGCCGGGCGGGAGCCGATCGGCAGCAGGCCGATTTCGGTCAGCGGCGTAACGATCGAGAACCACGGGGCAAAGCCGTCGGTGTTCAACAGGTCGAGGAAGCGGTTGTGCGCGGCCTCGTCGAGCTGAGCGGCCATGTCGGCATACTTCTCGGTCATCTCGGTGTTGCGCTTCTCCACGCTCGGCGCGGACTGCAGCAAGGTCGCCGCAGCCACGGACTCGACGTGGCGGATGGCCAGCACCGGGTTGCCGTAACGGGCGAAGATGACCTCGCCCTGCTCGGTGAGCTTGAAGCGGCACTTGACGGAACCGACCGGCTGGGCGAGCACCGCACGGTTGGCGGGGCCGCCGCCACGACCTACGGCGCCGCCACGGCCATGGAACAGGGTCAGATCGATGTCGTGCGACTCAGCCCATTTGGCGATGCGCTCCTGAGCGGAGTGCAGGGCCAGCGTGGCGGAGGTCGGGCCGGCGTCCTTCGAGGAGTCGGAGTAACCGAGCATGACCTCGAGCTTGTTGCCGGTGGCCTTCAGACGAGCCTGAACCTCGGGGATCTTGATCATTTCCTCGAGCACGTCCACCGAGTTCTGCAGATCCTCAAGCTGCTCGAACAGCGGGATCACGTCGATGGTGGGCACGTCCTCCGGGTGGGAGAAGGCCAAGCGGTTGAGCTCGTAGACATCCTTGATGTTCTGGGCACTCTTGGTGAAGGAGATGATGTAGCGGCGGGCGGCCTTGAGGCCGTTGCGCTTCTGGATGGCACCGAGGGCGCGGAAGGTGTCGAGCACCTCGTGCGTCATCGGCTGCAGTTCGCCGCGCTCGCCGTGCAGGCCGTGCTCGCGGATATCCGCAAGGGCGCGGGCGTGCACCACGGAGTGCTGACGGAACTCCATCTCCACCATGTGGAAGCCGAAGGTCTCGGTCTGCCAGATCAGATCCTGCAGCGGGCCGTAAGCGGAACGCTTGGCACCGGCGGCGGCCAGCGAACGCTGGACCACCTTGAGGTCGGCGAGGAAGTCGTCGCAGGAGTGGTACATGAGGTCGGCGTCGCGCTCGATGGTGTAGTGCAGACGGTCGGCCATCACCAGCATGACCGCGCGGTGCATCTCCTTGGTGGAGATCAGGGCGGCCTTGTCGGTCAGACGCTCGCTCATTTCCTTCTGGTGGCTCCAGAGGCTCTTGAGCTCGGCGCTCGGCGGCGTGGTCTCGGCTTCCATCGTGAGGTTGCGGCCCACGGTGCGGGTGGCTTCCTCAAGGGCGGCGATTACGTGATCGGAGAACTTGCGGGCCACGGCGCGGCTCACCTTGGCGGTGACGTTCGGGTTACCGTCGCGGTCGGAGCCGATCCAGCTGCCCGGGTGGAAGAACGCGGGGCAAGCGGGCTCGACGAGACCGGCCTTATCGCCCAGGACCCAGTCGTCGAAGCGACGGTAGACCTTGGGGATGGTGTTGAACAGCGTGTTGTCGAAGATGTCGAGAATCGTGTCCGCTTCCTCAACCGGGGTCGGCTTCTTCAGCGCGATCGGAGAGGTGCGGAACAGGGCGTCGATCTCGTTGTAGAGACGGCGCAGGCATTCCTTCTTATCCGAGCCGCCGAGGCGCTTGTACTCCTCAAGCAATTCGGAAACGCGGCGGATCTTGCCTTCCACGGCCTTACGACGGGCCTCAGTGGGGTGCGCCGTGAAGACGGGGTGGAATTCGAGCTGGTTGAGCAGTTCCTTGGCCTTGGCCGGGCCAGTCTCATTGATGAGCTGGTGGTAGGCGACGGTGAGCTCGTTGATCGGGTCGACCGCCTGGTCAACGGACACGTTGTTCTCGCGCTCGTGGAGCACGGAAACACGGTAGTTCTCCTCGGACAGGTTTGCCAGATGGAAATACGTGGCGAATGCGCGGGCCAGCAGCTGGGCGTCGTGCAGCGTCATGTTGTCGATGACGTTCACGGCCTCCTTCAGGCCATCCTGGTCGGGGTTCGGATCCTTCAGCTCGGCGAAATGCTCGGCGCTGGCCTCCACCGCGTAATGACGCACGGTGTCGAACGTAGACAGCAGTTCGGGGTTGTATTCGCCCAGTACGTTACGCAGGATCTCAAGACACAGATCCATGTCGTACTTCAGGCTTTCGGGAAGATCATGCTCCTCCGGGCCCTTTCGGCCGGTCCCGGTAGTGACGATGGCGGCGTCAGCGGGAGTGATCTGTTCTTCAGGTGTTGCCATATAACCTCCTTTGCCGAATAACAGGTTGCTCGGTCTACCGGTCGTCTGCGGCTCCTCCGCAGTTGTTGAGGCCAGTCGTTGCGAGCCCACAGCCCATATTCAACGTGGTTGTTGTGTGGGCAATAGTGTATCCCCGCGAAATCGCTATTTGCGTTACGAAGTCCATATAGTGCTCCAAGTTGTCCACCTATAGAGACCGAATATCGGACAGCATATGAGACACTGTCCGATTCGCGGAAGATTTGAGCGCCTTACGATTGCTGGCGGGGAAGGCAGGGAGTAGTAATGAAGGATGTGAGCGAACAGAAGAAAAAAAGTGCGCCCGAAGCGAAAGGCGCAACGGCTGTACGTAAATTCCACACCCACTCCATTCCGCTGGACATGGAAGATATTGCACGCGATTGGGAAAAACCGGTGGTGGACGCCGGTATCGCCGCCAAAGCCAGCGTGATTGTACGAGTCGGCATGTTGGACCTGGGAGCCGGCACCGGCTCCTTCCGCGTGCGTGAAATGATGCACCGCATCGCCTACCCGCTGGGCGTGCACGTACGCGCCGACGTGAACCTGACGGATATCGAGGCCACCTGCACGGATGGTCGTAACCGCATCACCGAAGTCGTGGATTTGCCGAGTACCGGCGTGAACACCGAACGTATCTGGCTGCTGGAACATTTCGCCGACTGGTTCTCCGTGAATCTCGGCAAGGGGTCGATGTATCACGTCGATTCGCAACTGTCCGATGGCGTGGTCAAGCATTTGGACGAACGTGACGCTTCGCAGTATTCGGCCGATCTGGCCAAGCGCCTGCGCGAACGTGCCAAGGTCGAGGCTGAGGCGGCCAACGGCAGCGTGGACGAGGCGCTGGATCTTGCGTCGAAAACCAAGGTACTCGTGACCTCCGTGGCCAAGTCCTTGGACGATGACAATGAAGAAGCCCACCGACTTTTGGCGGACAGCGCGGAAGTCACTCCGGTCGAAGACAAAGCGGCCGAAGAGAAGGCCTACGACGATGCCGAAGTGTTTACCGGTGACTCCAATGAGTCGGTTGAATCGGCGAACGCGGCGAACGGCGCAACCGCCGAAAGCCCTGCTGCAAGCAGTACGAAGCGTAAGAATCGCGTGCCCAAGGAATACGCCGAACACTTCAACGAGCGCTCCGACGAAGAGAAGGCCAAGGGCGGTATCACCGTGCGGCAGGCGCACGAGCGACTCGATCTGATTGAGCGCCGTAAGCCGCTGTACAAGCCGTGGTTCTCCGGTCTGGCCTCCGCCCTAGCCTGCGCGGCCTTCGTGTTCCTGCTCGGCGGCGGCCCATACGACATGATCGGTGCGTTCGTGGGCGCGGGCCTTGGCCAGTGGATGCGTCGCCGGCTGTTTGCATACCATCTGAACCAGTTCTTCGTCACCTTTGTGTGCGTGGCCGCGGCGGCGCTCGCCTGCACCGGCACCCTGCGACTCATCGGCATTTTCGACCCAGTCGCGCTCTCGCACGATACGGCCTACATCGGCGCCATGCTGTTCGTGATCCCCGGTTTCCCGCTCATCACCGGCGGACTCGACATGGCGAAAATCGACTTCCCCTCGGGCATCCAGCGCGTGGCGTACGTGCTGTGCATCATCCTGATGGCCACGCTGGCAGGCTGGGCCGTGGCCGTGATGGTGCACCTGCACCCGGAAGGCTTTGAGCCACTGGGGCTTGACCCGTGGGTCAACGGATTGCTGCGATTCGTGGCGGCGTTCGTCGGCGTGTGGGGCTTCTCCGTGCTGTTCAATTCGCCGCAGCGCATGTGCCTGACCGCCGCCCTGATCGGTGCGATCACGGACACGCTGCGCTTGGAATTGCAAGACTTCAACGTGGCACCCGAGATGGCTACCTTCATCGGCGCGTTTCTGGCGGGCATTCTGGCATCGGTGTGGCGTTCATCCGTGCGACGTGGCTGGCTACCGCCGCACCTCGGCTACCCGCGCATCTGCCTGACCGTGCCGTCGATCGTGATCATGGTGCCCGGTCTGTATATGTATCGTGCCATGTGGTACCTCGGCAGCTTCCAGACCATGAATGCGCTGGACTGGGCGTTCCGTGCGTTCATGGTGATTATCTGTCTGCCGATCGGCTTGGCGATGGCCCGCGTGGTGACCGACAAGTCCTGGCGCTACGACATCTGACCGTCATCTTGGCTCTCCTCAGGTGGGGGGAGTTCGGATAAAACAGCGTCTCAGTATGGAAACGGTGGAAGGTGCTTGAGCCCTTGTATCCACTACCATCAGGCGAAGTGCGTTGCGGCCGTATTCACGGCTGTGACGGTCTGTATGACGCCGCTCCGGCGTCAATCGCATATCAGCACATAGTTCTGCCATGGCGGTAGCCGCTTGGCGTCATGATTGAGGAGGGGCGCAGTTGGCCAACGATTTCTGGATTCTGCTGGCCATGGTCATCTATTTTGCGGCCATGCTGTCCATCGGATTCATCTACTCCAAACGCTCCAACTCCTCCTCCAAGGAATACTTTGCGGGCGGGCGCGGCGTGGGGCCGTGGCTCACGGCCCTGAGCGCCGAAGCCTCCGACATGAGCGGCTGGCTGCTGATGGGCCTGCCGGGCCTGGCCTACTTCACTGGTGCGTCCGACCCGATGTGGACCGCCGTCGGACTGGCGCTCGGCACCTATCTCAACTGGAAGCTTGTGGCCCGGCGACTGCGCCGCTACTCGGTAGTGACCGACGATGCCATCACCATTCCTGACTTCTTCGCCAAGCGTTTCCATGACAAGAAGGGCGTGATCTCCACCATCGCGGCCGTGATCATCCTGGTGTTCTTCAGCGTGTACGTGGGCAGCTGCTTCGTGACCGTGGGCAAGCTGTTCGCCACGTTGTTCGGTTTCGACTACCACGTCATGATGATCATCGGCGCGGTGGTCGTGTTCGTCTACACCGTGGTGGGCGGCTACTTGTCGGTGGTGATGACCGACTTCATTCAAGGCATGCTCATGTTCTTCGCGCTCGCGGTGGTGTTCATCGGCACCGTGGCCAGCGCGGGCGGTGTCGACAACACCGTGGAATTCCTGCGTGCCATCCCCGGCTACCTGTCCGGCACGCAGGTGGCCGCGCCCAAGCTGGACCCGGCCACCGGCCAGCAGCTCGTCGAGGCGGGCAAGGCCGTGTTCGGCGCGCCCTCCGACTACGGCATCATCACCATCATCTCCATGCTGGCGTGGGGCCTGGGTTACTTCGGTATGCCGCAGGTGCTGGTGCGCTTCCTGTCCATCCGCAGCGTGGAAGAAGTGCGCAAGTCCCGAATCATCGCCACCTCCTGGTGCGTGATTTCGCTGGGTTGCGCAGTGTGCATCGGCTTGGTGGGGCGTGCGATGATGCCCACCGAACTGCTGACCTCCACCGATGCGGAAACCATCTTCATCGTGCTGGCGCAGACCCTGCTGCCGAGCTTCATGTGCGGCGTGGTGGTCTCCGGCATTTTCGCGGCCTCGATGAGCTCCAGCTCCTCGTATCTGATCATCGGCGCTTCGGCCATGGGCGAGAACATCTTCCGCGGGCTGCTGCACCGCAAGGCCACCGACAAGCAGGTCATGATTGTGGCCAGGGTCACGCTGGTGGTCATGTTCCTGTTCGGCATTCTGGTGGCATACGACCAGAACTCGTCGATCTTCCAGGTGGTGTCTTACGCGTGGGCCGGGCTTGGTGCCTCTTTCGGCCCGTTGATGCTGTGCTCGCTATACTGGCGTCGCGCCAACAAGGCCGGCGCCGTGGCCGGCATGCTGTCCGGCACGGCGGCCGTGCTGCTCTGGCACAACCTCGTCAAGCCCTTGGGCGGCGTATTCGCCATCTATGAGCTGCTGCCGGCGTTCATCATTTCGCTGCTGTTCATCGTGGTGGTTTCGTTGCTGACCGCCAAGCCGAACAAGCGCATGCTCTACGAATTCGACCACTACATGGACGATCCGCTGCCCGGCACCCTGCCGTCCGGCACCGTGCTCGTCGACGAGCCCATGGAAGCCATGGAGTCCGAGGTCCGCAGCGGCAAATGACACGTGCCTGCTGTGCGGTCGGCTCGTATGGCAGAGGAGTGGCTTTTTTGTGGTTCGGCAGGAACCATTGAGGCCAAAACGGACTTCGAGGGGCTGATTTGACGTTCTGGAGAGATCTACTTCCGTTTCAAGGGGCTGATGCCTGAGTAGACGCGGCTCCAAAACGGCGGAATGGCGTTGACGTAAGGGCATTGATACACGTGGTCTACCGGATGATCAGCCCCTTGAAACGGAAGTAGACCTCCGGCGGAGGCCAAATCAGCCCCTTGAAATGGGTTTTGAATACCGTAGCGCGGTGCGGACGGTGCGGACTGACTCTACCGGGCTTATTATTCCTGCGCCGTCGGAATAATTGGCAGCAGAGGCTCGAATTTCAGCCGTTTGTACAGTGGAATACGGCGTAGCTTTCGGACATCGCTAATTTGCTGGGTAGTTTGCCGCATCGTGAGCTGGACCGTTTTGCCCGTAACCTCCTGTATCCTTTCGGCAACTCTTCGGGCAAGGGCCTCTTCTCCCGCTTCGTCGCCAATATCTAATTTGGTGACTTGAATGTACTTCCAGCCAGCATCTTCGATCATCTGGCGGCGTCTCGCGTCATTCAGCCATTGCCCGGCATGATGAGAGCCTTCGTATTCGATACATATCTTGAATTCAGGGTATGCAAGATCGAGATATATGGGTCTGGTGTTGTTTCCTACGAATATTGGATAATTCACCTGCGGGCAATTCAGACCGTATTTCAAGAGAACCAAACGAGTTCGTGTTTCCATGGAGGAATCTGTGCCCGCGCGCGCCAAAAGTAGGGCGCGACGGCATTTGTTATACCCGCGGAACAAATACGAATTGGTGCCATTCTCTTTGTCGGCTCGCACCTGGGCCTCGGCCTCATCGAGATACAGAGAAAGGGCGTCGATGGTTGTTCTGCAGAGCCTTCGATCTCGTCGCATCATGGAATCAGCGAGAACGATGAGTTCTTCAAGTTCGAGATACGTGGAGAACATGGCCCATGTGCAAGCTGGTGAAGTGCATGTGAATTGTCCCTCGATTATGACCGTGTCTAGTGGAAAAGGCCATACAACCACTTTGACCCCCACAATGTGCCGTTTGTCATTGGCGTGTGGAACCGCAACAATGGTTGTAGTTGCAAGGCCTCTGTGTTTGCTTGATATGCGGGGTACTTCAATTGACAAAAGCTCCAACGCTGTTGTCAGGGCATAGGGTGGGCGCCATGCGCTTCGTCGTTGAACATCTGCGCACGTCTGCATTCGTTGGTACTTCTGCATTGTCAGCTCGGTCAATGCCGTTGAGCTACCCATGATGATCACCCCTTCGTGATGTTCGCTTTGTCCTCGCAGTGTAGAGTCCGGCTACCGGCCTTGTCTACCGCCCCAATTTTTCGGTGGATAAATGTGGATAAGTCGGTGGATAAACTATGGGTGTTCATCGCAGTTGCAGGCCATCCCGCAATTACATGGAACGTAGGGGTTTGCAGGCAGCCAGCGGGAATCGCCGCCGACGGCGCGATTCAGCTTGAACGAATCTCCATGGCGTTCATGCAAAGGTGGCATGATGGCGGGTATGAGTAGCTTGGTGCGTATTGTCAATGCCGGTGTTCCGGGGTCTCAGGACCGCGTGGATGTGGTGCTTCGCGATGGGGTTGTTGCGTCTGTCGGCCCTGCTGGAACGGTCTCGGCTTCGGACAGCACGATGCAGACTAAGGCGCATACGACATCGTTGGAATACGCGACGAATGCCATTGCTTCTGGCAGCGTCTCAATCCCAACGTCGGCCGCCGCACCCGCCGACGAAACCACCATCGACGCCGACGGCCTGTGGGTTATTCCCGGCCTGTGGGACTGCCACACGCACTTCACGCAATGGGCTAAGACGCTGGGCCGACTGGACCTCATCAATGCCCGTTCCGCCGCCGAAGCGATGGACATGTTGCGCCGTCATCTGGATGAGCGCCGCGCCGCCGGCACGCTTGACCCAGATGCCTTCGTGGTGGGCATGCGATTCCGTCACTCGCTGTGGGCCGACGACGAGCAGCCCACACTGGCCGCAATTGACGCCGTGACCGGCGAACAGCCGGTGGCCCTCTCCAGCGCGGACATGCACTGCGGATGGGTGAATTCCGCCGCGGCCCGCAGGCTTGGCGTACATGTGGACGAATCCGGTCTGGTCGGTGAACTCGAATGGTTCAACGCCTACACCGCCTTCGACAAGGCGCCGGGCGCTGCTGAAGAGACTGACCGTCTGCTGCGCGAGGCCGAACAGGACGCCGCAAGCAAGGGCGTGGTGGGCATCCGCGATTATGAAATGGCCGAAAACATCGATACATGGATCAATCGTTTCGCGGCCGGCATTAACGGTTTGCGCGTGGACGCCGGTGTATACCCCGAGCGGTTGCGAGCCGCCATTGACGCGGGTTGGCATACCGGCAAGGAATTGCCGGGCAGCGCCGGGCTTGGCCATGTGGGCGCCATGAAGCTCATCTCGGACGGATCGCTCAACACCCGCTCCGCCTACTGCTCCACGCCGTATTCGGGCATCGAGCCGCTGACGTATGGCACGCTGAGCTACACGCCGCAGCAAATCGAAGACTATATGCGCCTAGCCACCGAGCATGGCTTCGACATTGCCTGCCACGCCATTGGCGACGAAGCGAACACCATTGCGCTCAACGCAGTCGCCGCCACGCACGCACATGGATCGATCGAGCATGCGCAGATGCTCAAACCCGTCGATATCCCGCGTTTCGCCGAGCTGGGGCTCACGGCCAGCATCCAGCCGCAGCACGCCATGGATGACCGCGACGTCATCACCCGTTTCTGGGCCAACCCGGCCGGCATCCCTTATCCGTTCAGGGCCCTCCACGACGCCGGTACCACGCTGCGCATGGGCTCGGATGCGCCCGTGGCCCCGCTGGACCCGTGGCTGGCCATTTCCGCCGCCGTGCTCGGCACCGAAAGCTCTGACCGCGAGCCGTTCCAGCCCGAGCAGTGCCTCGATGTGCATACCTCGCTGGCAGCCTCGACCGCCACTGGCCGTGACCGCCTTGCATCCGGCGACCCGGCCGATATGGTGTTGTTGGACGCCGACCCATACGCCGCCGATACTCCGGAAGCCATGCGCGCTATGCCGCAACACGTCGTAATGACATTGCTGTGCGGGGAGCGTACGTATTGATGCAAGCCATCGGCATGAAGTGAACAGAGGTCCGTCTTGATAGCCGCGTTGCACGGAAAAACAAGAAATCCGCCCCTCGAAGTGAAGATAGGACACAGCAGACGCCGCAATACAAAAACGCCGTGTCAGTTGCCCAGTTGGGGCTGACACGGCGTCTTGCTACGAGCGGCGGGAAAATCAGTACTTCATGCCCATGGCCTCGCGCACCTGGTCGAGGGTCTCCTCGGCGATGGCGTTGGCGCGCTTGTTGCCGTCGTGCAGGATGTCACGAATGGAATCCATGTCCTTGGCCAGCTCGGCGCGGCGCTCGCGGTGCGGGGCCAGGAACTCGTTGACTGATTCGATGACGTATGCCTTGAGCGCGCCGGCGCCGGAATCACCGATCTCCTCGGCGATGTCCTTCGGGTCGCGGCCGGTCACCAGGCCGGCGGTGGTCAGCAGGGCGGAGACCTGCGGGCGGGCAACCGGGTCGAAGGTGATGCGGCGCTCGGAATCGGTCGGGCTCTTCTTGATGAGCTTGGCGGTTTCCTCGGCGGTGGCGCCCAGCATGATGGAGTTGCCGTACGACTTGCTCATCTTGCGGCCGTCGAGACCCGGAATCTCCGGTGCCTCAGACAGAATGGCGGCCGGCTCCGGGAACACTGGGTTCTTCTTGGCGTAACGCTCGTTGAAACGGCGGGCGATGGTGCGCGTGATTTCCACGTGCGGCAGGTTGTCCTTGCCGATCGGCACGACATTGGCCTTGCAGAAGAGGATGTCGCACGCCTGATGCACCGGGTAGGTGAGCAGCAGACCGGTCAGCGCGTGGCCGGACGCCTCCATCTCGGACTTCACGGTCGGGTTGCGGTGCAGCTCGGCCTCGGTGACCAAGGACAGGAACGGCAGCAGTAGCTGGTTCTCGGCCGGCACGGCGGAGTGGGTGAACATCATGGTCTTGTTCGGATCGATGCCGGCGGCCATGTAGTCGAGCACCAGGTTCAGCACGTTGTCTTGGATGTGCTCGGTGGTGTCGCGGTCGGTGATCACCTGGTAGTCGGCGATGATGATGTTCGTGTTGACGCCGCGCTCCTGCATGGCGACACGCTCACGGATCGAGCCGAAGTAGTGGCCGAGGTGCAGCCGGCCGGTCGGGCGGTCGCCGGTCAACATGGTGAAGGACGACGGCTTGGCCTCCAGCTTGGCGAGCGTTTCGTCCGAACGCTTTTTGGCCGCGAGGAAGCTCGCGCTCATCTCATTGCCTGCCGCTGTCAGTTGCTGCTCGTCGGTCATGCGAAAATCCTTTGAATATGCCCTAAATAAACGCTTTTTATGGTAAAAGTGTGAGCCGACAACGAACAAGCCACTATTAGTGGTACTCTCTATTGTTGATGAATCGAACAGCACAGTAATCGCAGGGGGTCAGATGGGCCGCGGACGTCAAAAAGCAAAACAGCAGAAAATTGCCCGAAAGCTCAAGTACCTGACCACCGATACCGACTACGATGAGCTGGCAAAAGAGCTGAGCGAGCAGGAGCCGGGAATGGGCTCTCCTGACCCGTTCGCCGACATCGATGACCAGTATGCGGACAAGGATGTGGATTCCGCTGCTGATGACCACGCTTCCGGTGCCGCCGAGGCAGCTCCCGCTACGCAGGAGGATGACCTCGACGAGTACGCCAAGTGGGCTGCCGAAGCCGCCGCAAAGGCGACCAGCGGCGAGTTCCCGGCCTCCGCGCCTGCCGCACCGAAGCCGGCCCCGCGCAAGCCGATTCCGATGCCCATGCCTTCCGCGCTCAAGCCCAAGAAGAGCTGAACGCCGGTCTTCTCGTAATAATCCCCTTGTGCTTGGTTGAGCACAAGGGGATTTGTGGTTATGGCTGATGGTGCCGCCGCTGGTGGCTTACTTACGCTTCGCGCCTCACAGCGGCAGCAGGTCGCTCAGGTCGTCGCGCTCGCCGACCGCGCTGATGTGGCCGGCGTCCTTTTCCTCTGCCCATGTGGTGATGCCGCAGGCCAGCCGCAGCCAGACTTCCGGGTCCAGCTCGATGACGTCCGGCGGGGTCAGGTTATGCGGGTCCGATTCCGGGCCGTCCAAGATTTTGACCGCCCCCCACGGCGCGACACGCACCTCCACGCCAGGGCCGGGTGCGCGCCGCTCCAGCAGAAACAGCGAGTAGCGCACGGCCATCGCCCACACCGGGCGTGGCAAGACAGGGGAGACGGTCAGACGATGTGGTGTGTTGTCCGCCAGCTCCCGGGCCGCGGCACGCCATTGCACCAGCGCGTCATGCCCGCGTTTCAGGTCTTTTTCAAGAATTACTGCCATGTATCCCATCATGGCACCGGAGCTGGAAGATCTTCCATAATGCAAACGATGGCATACGGTGTGATACGGAATATCGGGGCATGTGCTACGCTCTAAATGAGAACGTATGCAAGAACGCTCCGCCATCGTCGTTACGGAGAGTTCATGCTTACGTTTGTGCGACGATACCTATCGCGCGGCATAATAAACACGGGCACTTATCCCGGAAGGAAAGTCAGAATGACCGAAATCACCGCACCGAAGTCTCCTGTCACGGCGGAACAATTCGCCGACGAGATTCGTGAACAACTGAAATACACTCAGAACGTCACCACCGAGCAGGCTACCCCTGCTGACGTGTATGTCGCCGCATCCAAGGCCGTGCGCAACCACCTTGCCGACTCCTGGTTCAAGACCCAGGCCGACACCGTGAACGGCAACACCAAGGCCGTCGGCTACCTGTCCGCAGAATTCCTGATGGGTAAGCAGCTGCGCAACGCGCTGCTCAACGCCGGTCTGACCGAGCAGTTCGACAAGGCCGTGGAAGCCCTCGGCTTCAAGGTCCAGGACGTCGTCGACGCCGAATACGAGCCGGGCCTCGGCAACGGCGGCCTCGGCCGTCTGGCCGCCTGCTTCATCGACTCCCTCGCCTCGCTGGGCGTGCCGGCCTTCGGCTACGGCATCCAGTACAAGTACGGCATCTTCAAGCAGGAGTTCGACAAGGACGGCAAGCAGGTCGAAACCCCGGACTACTGGCTGGCCAACGAAGAGCCGTGGGGCCACATCGACTACAACCGCGACCAGAAGGTTTCCTTCGGCGGCAAGGTCGTCGAGAACGCCGACGGCACCAAGACCTGGCAGCCCGCATGGTCCGTGCGCGCCGTGCCGGTGGACTACCTGGTCCCCGGCTACAAGTCCGGCCGCGTGAACACCCTGCGCCTGTGGAGCGCCAAGAGCTACGACGAGTTCGATCTGCTCGCCTTCAACCGCTCCGAGTACATGGAAGCCGTGACCCCGCAGGTCAAGGCCGAGAACATCTCCAAGATTCTCTACCCGGAAGACTCCACCAAGGTCGGCAAGGAACTGCGCCTTGAGCAGCAGTACTTCTTCGTCTCCGCCTCCCTGCACGACGCCATCCGCGTCTTCTACCCGGGCCAGGACAAGCCGGATCTGACGACTTTCCCGAACAAGATCGTCTTCCAGCTCAACGACACCCACCCGGTGATCGGCATCCCCGAGCTCATGCGCATCCTCATCGATGAGTACGGCTACGACTGGGATACCGCGTGGTCCATCACCACCAAGACCTTCAACTACACCTGCCACACCCTGCTGCCGGAGGCCCTTGAGGTCTGGCCGGCCAGCCTGATCGGCGAGCTGCTGCCGCGTCACCTTGAGATCATCGAGAAGATCAACGCGCAGTTCGAGGACGAGCTCAAGTCCAAGGGCGTCGACAAGAACACCATCAAGGACATGGCCATCTACACTGGCGACGCCGTGCGCATGGCCTACTTGGCCACCTACGGCGGCTCCCACGTCAACGGCGTGGCCGAGCTGCACTCCCAGCTCCTGAAGGACGTCACCCTCAAGAACTTCTCCGACGTCTACCCGGACAAGTTCACCAACGTGACCAACGGCGTGACTCCGCGTCGCTTCGTCAAGCTCGCCAACCCGCGCCTGTCCGACCTCATCACCGAGGGCCTCGGCACCGACAAGTGGCTCTCCGACCTGGAGATGCTCAAGGGCCTCGAGCCGCTGGCCAAGGACGATGAATTCGTCAAGAAGTTCGCCGCCGTCAAGAAGGCCAACAAGCACGCATTCGTGGGCTTCGCCAAGGACCACTACGGCATCGATATCGACGAGAACACCCTGTTCAACACCATGGTCAAGCGTCTGCACGAGTACAAGCGCCAGTCTCTGAAGATTCTCGCCGTGATCTCCACCTACGCCGACATCAAGTCCGGCAAGGTCAAGGCCGAGGACATCACTCCGCGCACCGTGTTCTTCGGTGCCAAGGCCGCTCCGGGCTACTACCTGGCCAAGATGACCATCGAGCTGATCAACAACGTTTCCCGCGTGATCAGCAGCGATCCGGCCGTCAAGGGCAAGCTCGCCGTCCACATGCTGCCGAACTACAACATCGAGATGGCCCAGAACCTCATCCCGGCCACCGAGCTTGACGAGCAGATCTCCCAGGCCGGCAAGGAAGCTTCCGGTACCGGCAACATGAAGTTCGCTCTGAACGGCGCCCTGACCGTGGGTACGCTGGACGGCGCGAACGTCGAGATTCGTGAGCGCGTCGGCGCCGAGAACTTCTTCCTGTTCGGCATGACCGTCGACGAGGTCGAGAAGAAGTACGCCGAGGGCTACAATCCCGCCTCCTACTACGAGGCCGACCCGCGCCTGAAGCACGCCATCGATATGGTGGCCGACGGCACCTTCTCCAACGGCGACCGCAACGCCTACTCCCCGCTCGTGGCCGACTGGCTGACCAAGGACTGGTTCATGACCTTGGCCGACTTCTCCGCCTACATGGACATCCAGTCCGAGATCGAGGCCCTCTACGCTGATGAGCTCGAATGGAACCGCAAGGCCCTGCTCAACGTGGCCAACTCCGGCTACTTCAGCTCCGACCGCTCCATGGAAGACTATTTGGAACGTATCTGGCACACTGCTCCTCTGGCTGACTGAGTGAGCGAGTTGCTAGCGTGCGGTTTTCACGAAATCAGCCTTGACTTCGTGAAAACCGTACGCTGAGTTGGAGTAAGCGTGCGGTTTTCACGAAATGAACCTTGATTTCGTGAAGAACGTACGCTGAGCGCGACTCAGTGTGCGGTTTTCACGAAGTAGGGCTTTATTTCGCGGAAACCGTACGCTGACTGAGCTACCTCTAGCCCCCTCTGATGAGGGGGATGTCAGCGAAGCTGACTGGGGGAGAGACTTCTCCCAGACGCCCAAGACATACAAGAAAGCCCCGCAATGATATATCGATCGACGATATATCATTGCGGGCTTTCTTGTGTTGAAAGAAGAGAGGGGGTATCAGGCCTCGGCCGGAGCTTCGGCTGCGGGCTTGTCCTCATCCTCGGCCTTATTCAGACCCAGGTCGACCGGCGAGGAGCTGTTCTCCCACGGCTCCTCCCACGGATCGTAATCCGGGTTCTGCTGCTTGTAGATGTACAGGCCAACAAGCGCGGCGAGCAATCCGCCGAACAGCAGCGCGAAGAACTTCCAACCGTTAGAAGACTTGTTCTCCATGACGGCTCCTTTCCCTAGGGATCGTCTGGTCGGTATGCCCATTCAGACCGACTCTGCTCCCTATTCTAGGCCGCTGTTTGTGACGATTGGGTGGAACCCGGGTTCTAAATAGAAGTGCAACACCTTGTCTAGGGTTGGAAGTGTTCGAAGTTTCTAACTTAAGAAGGTGTCGCACTCATGGGTCAACAGTATTCGCACCTGTCGTCCGAGGAGAGGATCCTGATCGAGAAGCTGCATTGCGAACAGCATCTGAGCATTCGGCGGACCGCGGAGAGGATCGGCCGGGACAAGTCCACGGTGAGCCGCGAGCTGAGGCGCGGCCTGTGGTTCGCGTCCAACGAGAACGGGTCGTACCGTCCCTACCGGCCGAAACGGCTGAAGACCGGGCCGTGGACCTCGGGTCCGTTCTATTCGGCGCTGGCCGCGCAGAGGAAGGCGGACCTGCGCCGGCGCGGATCCCGCAAGCCGCGCCGCATGGACTCGGACCGGCTTCGCGCCTGGGTGCTGGACTCGCTGCGCAGGGGGTGGAGCCCGGAACTGATCGAGGGACGGTTGAAGGCCCAGTGCGCCGGCGACCCGTCGATGCGGATCAGCCACGAGTGCCTTTACCAGTGGATCTACGCCAAGCCGCAGCGGGCGCTGGACCTGCGCCAGTATCTGGCGCGCGGCAGGAAACGCCGGACGAGGAAAAAGGGCAGGAAGGCGAAAGGGCCGCGCATCCCGATGCGCGTGCCCATCGCGGACCGGCCCGAGGCGGTCGGATCCAGGAAGGGGTTCGGCCATTTCGAGTCGGACACGGTGGTCGGCGCCGCGCCGTCGAGGCGCTGCATGAACACGCAGGTGGAGCGCAGGAGCCGCAGGCTGTTCGCCCGGCTCGTCGACGACAAGAGCGCGTCCGCCACGGCCAGGGCCGAATACGAGATCTTCAAGGACATCCCGCCGGCCGCGCGCGTCGACCGCACGTGGGACAACGGCACGGAGGCGAGCCTGCACATGCTGGTGGACGAGGCGCTGGGCATGCTCACGTACTTCGCCGACCCGTACAGCTCCTGGCAGCGCGGCAGCAACGAGAACAGGAACGGCAGGATCCGCCGCTACCTGCCCAAGGGAACCAGTTTCGAGGATCTCACGCAGGACGAGCTCGACGCGATCGTCGGGGAGATCAACGACACCCCCATGAAACTCCTCGGATACAAAACGCCCAACGAGGTATGGGACGAGGAGATGGCCAAGCTACAATCAAAACAAGCCGACCCGAAACCAGCCGTTGCACTTACAAGTTGAATCCGGGGGAATGACATTCGTGGGCGATTCATCCGCGCCCGTCTGCCCTTGGCCGGCTCGGCATCTTCGCGGCGCGTGGAACGCATCCGAGACCTTCGATACAGTGGGCTGCATGCATATTCCTACACAACGGGAGATTCGATACCAGTGGGAGCGCGGTGGTCCGGTGATGACCTGGGCGCTGATTGTTGCGTGCGTGGCAGTGTGGCTACTGGAGGTATTGTTGGGATTTATTGCCCCGGGCCTGAGGGCTTGGTTGATGTACCTCGGCATGGCGGCTCCGGTCAGACTGGTGGCTGAGCCGTGGACGCTCATCACCTCGATGTTCCTGCATGCGCCGAACTCGCTATTGCATATCCTGTTCAACATGATTGCTCTGTATTCCGTGGGCCCAGTGCTGGAACGAATGATCGGCCACTGGCGGTTCTTGGGACTGTATGTGATTTCCGGCCTTGGCGGCTCCCTGGGACTTATGGTGTGGGCTGCGGTGGCTCCGGGAGGCATCGGCTGGCAGATGGCAGCCTATGGGGCTTCTGGAGCCTTATTTGGCCTGTTTGCATCATTGCTGGTGGTATATCGCCGTATCGGCGCCGATATCCGCTCCATGTTGATCTGGATGGCGGTGAACTTCGCCTTGCCGTTCGTGGTCGGTGGCGTGGCGTGGCAGGCGCATGTCGGCGGCTTTGTAGTGGGTGGAATACTCACATGGCTGCTGGTGGGTGGTGTGCCGGCGTGGCGCGGTAAAAGCCTGAAATGGCGCATGCAGGTGTACGGCTGGGCCATGGTGGTGCTGGTCATTGCGTTGATTCTGTTGTGCAATATGGCCAATCCTTACGGGTGGATGAGTTTCGGCTCCCTGCACTGATATGGCTTGATATGGCTTGATATGGCTTGATATGGCTGTAAAAAAAAACGATTGATGCCGGGTATTGCGGAACATGCAGTGCCCGGCATCAATGTATGTGCGGAAAGCGACGATGTGGATATTAGCGATGTGGATATCGTCGTTCGGCGAGTGGGTGTGTGCCGTATGAAGATATCCACAGTAATGAGATGCGCGCAATGACGAGTTATCCACGATAATGAGTTATCCACAATGGTGACTTGTGCACAAGTGTGTAGAAAAGTGCATAAGACTGTGGATAACTTATGTGGATAAGTTAGGAATGCCGCGGTATTATTGGGTTTGTTGCAGTGGATAACTCGGGTGTATAACTGTTCCCTCGCTGTGGCGATGTATGCCAAGCCAAAGTTATGCACGAGATATACACCGAGAAACGCCGCTTATCCACCACTTATCCACATGGTTTTCCACATTCGGTGGAAAACTACATGGGTGTAATTCATCCACAGGCTGTGGATAACGTAGTGGATAAGTCGTGGATAAGTGGTGGATAGCTGTGGATGAACAGGCTAAGGCACGAAAAAGGCCGACCTCCGCATACGGGAGGTCGGCCTTTCTCATAAGAATTAAGGACAACCTAACGATAGAAAAAACAATCTACCGATAGATAAGCGCAACGAGCCGGAACTCAGCGCCATCCCATCGTCATCAGGAATCCGATCATGATCAGGGCGAAGCCGATGCCGAGGTTCCACGCACCGATGTTCGGAATCGGCCAGGAACCGGACGGGGAGAGGTAGTACACCACGCACCAAATCAGGCCGATGATCATAAACGCGCAGAACAGCGGCACGAACCAACGCGGGTTCGACTTGGTGCCCTTAATGGTTTCTTCAACGCGCTTGGTGTTCTCCGCCTGGCGGTTCATCATACGCTGCATCTGCGGGGTCAGCGTGGCCTTATCGGCAGTGGCGTTGAGCACGGCCTGCACCTGCTCCATATTCACGCCGTAAGCCGCGCCTTCCTCGGCAGAAGCGTTCTCTGCGTTCTGCTCGGTGTCTTTGCTGGCGGTCTCGTCAGCAACGGTGCTGGATGAGGTCTCGCTCTGCCAGTCCTTCTGGTTGTTCGAGTCGGTTTCGTGCAGCTCTTCGTCAGCCATCAGCATAGTCTCCATTCAATAGGCTAAAAGTCATAATAGTGGCTACACTCGAAAGCGGCGACCAGAGTCGGCAAGAAGACAGGAAATTCATGGCCAGACATGTAGGTAAGCACGGTGCACGGCACTCCCTATGGGGTGGTGTCGCGGTATTCGTCGTCATTGCCTTGACCGGTTTTCTGCTGAGCACCAACGTGAGGGTCAATCGTACGGTTGCCGCCACCAACGATACGGCCGATCTGGTGGAGCAAGGCGTGGACGAGGCCAACCAGCTGCAGCAGGACGTCAGCGATCTGACCAAACAGGTCGCCAATCTTACGGACGCGCTCAAGGCCGATGGCACCGATGGCACCGACAGCACACAGAACCAAGGCAAGGACTCCAGCAATGTGGATTCCAGCCTGATGCTGCCCGCGCTCAGCGGCAGCGGCGTAACGGTAACGCTGGATGATTCTCCGTTGTGGGAGAACGCAGTCAACAACAACGGCACGACCGCCAATATCAACGATTACGTGATCCACCAGCAGGACGTCGAATCGGTGGTGAATGCCTTGTGGGCCGGCGGTGCCGATGCGCTGATGATTATGGATCAGCGGGTGCTGTTCAATTCGGCGGTCATCTGTTCCGGCAACGTGCTGTCGTTGCACGGTAAGAAATACTCGCCGCCGTTCACCATTTCCGCGATTGGTGACCCTCAAAGACTTCGCGCAGCGTTGAACGACTCCGAAGCCATTACCATTCTTAAGCAATATGTGACCGCGTTTGGCATTGGCTACAAGGTGGAGAATGCCGAGGACCTTCAGTTCCCCGCTACCGCCGCCTTGCTGCAGCAGTTGAAATATGCCACGGTCGATACGTCAAAGACCACAGATGAGGAGCAGACTCAGCAATGAGACACGGCAGGCACAACAGCGGCGTACCGGCGCCCATTGATCTCGCGTCCGTGTCGGACGTACAGCCCTTCCCCGAGGACGATGCCGCACGAATGGCGGCAGACCCGGCCAACGCCAGTAGGGCAAGGTCCCGTCGTGCCGCAGTACGCGGCGCGTCTTCGCCCCAGCGGAGCCCGGTCTGGCAGGCACTCGGCATCTGCGCCGAACTGCTGATTACCGCTGCCGTGATTTGCGCCCTGTACATCGTCTGGCAGATGTGGTGGACCGGTGTCGAGGCGGAGCGAGCCCAGAACGAAACCACCCAGTCCGTCGACTGGAGCGACCCCAGCAACAACGGGGGAACGGTCACCATCGCCAAAGCCCAGGAGGGCGATGCGCCGGTACAGCCGAAAGACGCGAAATATGGCGACTTGATTGCGCAGATCTACATTCCGCGCTTCGGCTCCCAATGGCACCGCAACATCGTGGAAGGCACCACGCTCGAGCAGCTCAATCGCCACGGTCTGGGCCATTACGACACCACCCAGATGCCGGGGCAGGTCGGCAACTTCGCCGTCGCCGGCCACCGCAACGGCTACGGGCAGCCGTTGGGCGATGTGGACAAGTTGCAGGAAGGCGATCCCATCATCGTTCGTACCAAGGATTACTGGTACGTCTACCACTACACCCGGTACGAGATTGTGCTGCCCACGGACGTGCATGTGATCGCCCCCAATCCGGAAGACTCCACTGCCAATCCCACCAAACGCATGATCACACTGACCACCTGTGAGCCGAAATACTCCACCCCCACCCATCGATGGATCAGCTATGGTGAGTTGGCGTACTGGGCCAAAGTGTCCGACGGTGTGCCCAAAGAGCTGGCTACTACTGATTCGTCCGGTGCAGTGATGTTCTCCACCACCGAAACCCCCTCGATCGCTTCCCGCATTGGCTCGCTGGACAAGGTGGTATTCGGCGCGCTGGTAGTGTGGCTGGTTCTGTTCATTGCCGCTGCGGTGGCATGGCGCTGGCCGGTGCTGCGCGAGATTCGCGCGGGTGAGCGTCGCCGTCCGGATGCCAGCATCTATGGCGGACTGTTGCGTCTGCAGCCCGGCGTGGCACCGATTCGATGGTTGCTGCTGGCTCTGCTGCTGTTCGCAGCCGCCGCGGCGCTGTTCCAGTGGGGATTCCCTTGGGCCGCCGCCAATATCCCATTCCTACAGCAGATGTCGAACTTCGTGGCAGCGAGCTGACGGCATCCTAGTACTATGGCTTGCAGTACACGTCCCTCAAGGAGAGCCCTATGACCGATTCCGCGCATATTTTGGTGGTGGATAACTACGATTCCTTCGTCTACACGATCGTAGGCTATCTGCAAACCCTTGGCGCCACTGTTGATGTGGTGCGTAACGACGCTATCGACCCAGCCGCGCCGGGTGTACTGGACGGTTACGATGGCGTGCTGATTTCTCCCGGCCCTGGTGCTCCGGCCGAATCCGGTGCCAGTGAGGATATGATTCGCCTGTGCGCGGCCAGCGGCGTGCCGATGTTTGGTGTGTGCCTGGGCTTGCAGGCGCTCGCTGAGGTGTACGGCTGCACTGTGGACCATGCGCCCACCATCATGCATGGCAAGACCAGCTTGGTGGAACATATCGATGACGAGATTTTCGAGGGCGTGGCCAACCCCATGACCGCCACCCGCTACCATTCGTTGGCCGTCGAGCCCGATTCGGTGCCGGATACGCTGGTGGTTACCGCGTGGACGCAAGGCGACCACATTATTCAGGGCGTGCGTGTCAAGGGCAAGCCGATGTACGCCGTGCAATTCCATCCCGAATCCGTGATGACCCAGGACGGCTACCGTCTGCTGGCCAACTGGCTTAAGGTCTGCGGCCAAGACAACGCCGTGGCCAAGTCCGCCGGCCTCCAGCCCAAAGTTACGAAGTAGCTTTTCCGCGCGGCGATACTCTCCCCGGAATGTGTCGCTAGAACGAGGCTTGCGTACTGGTTTTGCGACGCTTCCCGGGATTGTTGCGCTGGGATAGCTCTTTATACAGCAAAGGGGAGGGGCGCAGAAGCCCTTCCCCTTTGTGTTGCGTGTATGTGTTGCGCTATTTGCGTTGCATATGCGCAACACATACACGCCCGGCGCTTACTTGCTACTCACCGGTTCACTCACCGGTTCCGCCCCCGTTGCCAGTACCGTTGCCACCGTCTCCGGTACCGGTACCGCCGCCAGTGCTGCCGGCCTTCGTGGTAATGGTGACGGTCGATCCCGCATCTACCTGGCTGCCAGCGCCAGGATTGATGCTGACTACCACAGCGGTGCTGCCGGTTGGACCATTGGCCTGAGCCTTGAGGCCCACGGCCTTGAGCATGAGTTCGGCGGTGACGTAGTCAGTGCCAGCGGTGATATTCGGCACAGCGACCTTCTCCTTGCCCGTGGACACCCAAATGGTGATGAACCCGCCCTGTGCGATGGAAGAGCCCGAATCAGGGCTTACACGGGTAATCAGACCGGCCTCCACCGTATCGGAGCTCTCCTGCTCCACAGTGAAGCTGAACTTGCCCTCATACTGCTGTAGCACGCTGTCCTTCGACTGACCGACCAAATTGCTCGGTACGGTGGTCATGCCGGAAGAAACATATATGGTGATGGTGGTGCCCTTGGGAACCGACTGACCGGCGGCAGGATCGGTTTTCGTCACCATATCCTTGGCGATGTCGGCGCTGTCTTCGGTTTTGACGGCGGCGTTCACCTTGAACCCGGCGCTTTCCAGAATGCTGCGCGCCTCTTCCTGGCTGCGTTCCTTGACATCCGGAACCTGAGTGGACTGCGGGCCTGCGGAGAACCACACCTTCACGGCAGATCCCTTGGCCACCTTGGAGCCGGCGTCCGGGCTCATCTTGGTGCAGGTGCCTTCCGGCTCGGTGGAGTCGGTGTCTTGCTTTTCGGTCATCTTCAAACCCGATGCCTTGAGTTTGAGCTCGATGCTGTCCTTGGATGTGGAAGCGTTGCACACCTCAGGGATGGTGACGGTGTCTTCCGAGGACTTGTTGCCGGAGCCGTTCATGGCGAACACGATGCCCACAATGACAAGCACTGCAACAATCGCTGCGATCACCGAACCGATGATGATCTTCTTGCGCTTCTTGGCCTTGGCCGCCGCCGCACGCTGCTGCGCACGGGACTGCAACGCCGCTGAGTTGGCACCATTGGCCGGTGGAATCTGCTCGAACTGACCGGTCACCGGGTTGAATGCTTGGGTGGGTTGCTGATGCGGTTCCACCGGCGTGGTGGGCAAATCACGTTCGGCTTCCTTGCGGGCCTTCATATTCGACAGGTCCGTCAACGGGTTGAACGCGGCCGCCACCGGCACGCCGCCGTTCATGTAGGTCAGGATGTCGGTCTTGAATTCGGAGGCCGTGGCATAGCGATTCTGGCGGTCCTTGGCCATGGCCTTGGCGCAGATCGAATCCCACATCTTCGGCAGCCCCGGCACCACGGCGGATGGCGGCGTGGCGACTTCGGAAACATGCTGGTAGGCGATGGCCACGGCGGAATCGCCGGTAAACGGCGGGCGGCCGGTGAGCATCTCGTAGAGCACGCAGCCGGCGGAATACAGGTCGGAACGCATGTCGACGGTCTCGCCGCGCGCCTGCTCGGGAGAAAGGTACTGTGCGGTGCCCACCACGCCCTGCGACTGGGTCATGGTGGCTGCGGAATCGTCCAGAGCGCGGGCGATGCCGAAGTCCATGACCTTGACCACGCCCTGCTCGGAAATCATGATGTTGCCGGGCTTGATATCGCGGTGGATAATGCCCATGCGATGCGAATAGTCGAGCGCGTTAAGCACGCCCAACATCACCTGTTCGCAGTCGCGCTGGCTGAGTGCGCCGTTGACCTTGATGATGTCGCGCAGGGTCTGGCCCTTGACGTATTCCATGACGATGTATGGCAGACGCTCGGCATCGCCGCTTTCGGAAGAAACCAGTTCTTCTCCCGAATCGTAGATGTTCACGATGTTCGGGTTGTTCATCTGGGCCACGGCGTGTGCTTCGCGGCGGAAACGGGCCAGGAAGATGTCGTCGTTGGCCAGATCGGCGCGCATGATTTTCACGGCCACGGTACGGCCCAGACGGGTGTCAAGAGCCACGTGGACCTCGGCCATGCCGCCACGACCGATGAGCTGGCCAAGCTGGTAGCGTCCGCCGGCCAATGCGGTGGGCATACTGGTGCTCATTGCTTATTCCCTCCCAATCTTGAGGCCGGGGCCTCCAAAACAATGCGTGGCGTGCTGGTCACTCGGCGCGGCAGTCGATTGCCGGACGTGGCCATGGCGGTGTCGGCCATTTCGGTCTGCTGATCCAGCAGACGGCGTTCGATGCGTGCCAGCGTACGGGACACCACCAGCGCGTCTTTCGGGCGATCCAACGGGTCCTTGGCCAGCATTGACATGACAAATTCGCGTAACTGGACGTCCACCGAGTCCGGCAGCGGAGGCACGGGATTGTTCACGTGCGCTGCGGCGATATCGACCGGAGTGGTGCCGGTGAACGGACGATGCCCGGCAAGGCCCCTCGTACGCCACTACGCCCCAGTGAATAGATGTCCGATTGCGGCCGTGGCCTGCTGGCCCTGCGCCTGCTCGGGGGGAGATTATTGTGCGGGTGCCCCACCACCATGCCGTCCTGGGTGATCTGGCCCTGACCCGTGGAGTA
>ENA-OQBL01000325-OQBL01000325.1-human-gut-metagenome-genome-assembly--contig:-NODE-325-length-26600-cov-3.407510_pt1 | contig 26600 bp, 32 predicted proteins | sample MGYA00242747_ERZ504553 | MGnify/ENA primary metagenome ERZ504553 (study PRJEB26092, sample SAMD00036240) | human gut metagenome | host: Homo sapiens | study: EMG produced TPA metagenomics assembly of...
CTAAACATTTATCGTTCCCAAGTATACCATATATCATTAAAAACTTAGTGTAGGAAAAAATCAAAAAAGCAGACGAAGGACTTGCAAAAAGAAACAAAAATGGTATTATAAGAATTGTGAGTTAGCACTCGATAACCAAGAGTGCTAACAACTTAGAAAATCATTACTAGTTGGAGGGATTTATTGTGTTAAAACCATTAGGTGATCGTGTCATTCTTGAAGTTACTCAAGAAGAAGTAAAAAAACAGTTGGAGGCCTAGTCTTAGCTTCAGCGGCCAAAGGAAAAAACCGCAAACAGCTAAAGTTGTAGCTGTCGGTGAAGGTGCTTACGCATCAAACGGCGAAAAGATTCCTATGGTCGTTAAGAAGGGCGACGTAGTTATCTACGACAGATATTCAGGCACTAACGTTGAATACGAAGGCGAAAAGTATTTTAGTTCTTCACGAAAAAAGACATTTTTTAGCAATTTGAAAAAGTAATTTAAAGGAGCGGATATAGAATATGGCAAAAGATATTAAATTCTCAGAAAATGCAAGACGTTCCCTTTTTAAAGGGTGTTGACAAGTTAGCTGATACTGTTAAGACCACTATTGGTCCTAAGGGTAGAAACGTTGTTTTTGGAACAAAGCTACGGCAACCCAGATATTACTAACGATGGTGTTACTATTGCTAAGTCAATTGAATTAAAAGACCACTACGAAAACATGGGTGCTAAGCTTGTTGCTGAAGCTGCACAAAAGACTAACGACATTGCCGGTGACGGTACTACTACTGCAACTGTTTTAACTCAAGCAATTGCTCGTGAAGGTATGAAGAACGTTACTGCTGGTGCTAACCCTGTAGGTATTCGTCGCGGTATTGAAAAGGCTACTAAAGCTGCCGTTGATGAATTACACAAGATCAGCCACAAGGTTGAATCAAAGGACCAAATCGCTAACGTAGCTGCTGTTTCATCAGCATCTAAAGAAGTTGGTGACTTAATCGCTGACGCTATGGAAAAGGTTGGTCACGATGGTGTTATCACTATTGAAGATTCACGTGGTATCAACACTGAACTTTCAGTAGTTGAAGGTATGCAATTCGATCGTGGTTACTTATCACAATACATGGTAACTGACAACGACAAGATGGAAGCAGACCTTGACAACCCATACATCTTGATCACTGACAAGAAGATTTCTAACATCCAAGACATTTTGCCACTTCTTCAAGAAATCGTTCAACAAGGTAAGGCTTTGTTAATCATTGCTGACGATGTTTCTGGTGAAGCTCTTCCAACTCTTGTATTGAACAAGATCCGTGGTACTTTCAACGTTGTTGCTGTTAAGGCTCCTGGCTTTGGTGACCGTCGTAAGGCTCAATTACAAGATATCGCTGCTTTGACTGGTGGTACAGTAATTACTGATGACTTAGGTCTTGAATTGAAGGATGCTAAGATTGATCAATTAGGTCAAGCTCGTCGTGTAACTGTAACCAAGGACTCAACTACTATTGTTGACGGTGCTGGTTCAAAGGACGCTATCCAAGAACGTGAAGATTCAATCAGAAAGCAAATTGAAGAATCAACTTCAGACTTTGACAAGAAGAAGTTGCAAGAACGTCTTGCAAAACTTACTGGTGGTGTAGCTGTTATCCACGTTGGTGCTGCTACTGAAACTGAGCTTAAGGAACGTCGTTACAGAATCGAAGATGCCTTGAACTCAACCCGTGCTGCTGTTGACGAAGGTTATGTTGCTGGTGGTGGTACTGCTTTGGTAGACGTAGAAAAGGCTATCAAGGACCTTAAGGGTGACACTCCAGATGAACAAACTGGTATCAACATTGTTTTAAGAGCACTTTCAGCACCAGTTCGTCAAATTGCTGAAAACGCAGGTAAAGACGGTGCCGTTGTATTGAACAAGCTTGAAAACCAAGAAAACGAAGTTGGTTACAACGCTGCTACTGACAAGTGGGAAAACATGGTTGACGCAGGTATCATTGACCCAACTAAGGTAACTCGTACCGCTTTACAAAACGCTGCTTCAATTGCTGCATTACTCCTTACTACTGAAGCTGTTGTTGCAGAAATTCCTGAAGAAAAGCCAGCTGCTCCACAAGGTGGTGCAGGTGCCGGCGCCCCCAGGAATGGGTATGTAATTTAGAAACTAATTTCTGATAAAAGAATAAAACTCTCACTCTAGTTCAAATCCAAATAAATACTTAAATAGACTTCGAAGTTGAGCAAAAAAGTTCAGCTTCGAAGTTTTTCTTTTATCTTCCTTTATAGCGTATAATAATTACCAGTGATCAAGCATAGGAATAGAAAAGAGATTGTATGGCAAAAGCAAGTACGACTCCAATGATGGAGCAATATTACGAAATTAAAAAGCAATATCCTGATGCCTTTCATTTTTTATCGTGTCGGAGATTTCTACGAACTTTTCGAAGACGATGCGGTTAAGGGCGCTCAGATTCTTGAATTAACTTTAACACACCGTTCAAATAAAACTAAGAATCCAATTCCGATGGCTGGTGTACCTCATTTGGCCGTTGATACTTATGTAAATACTTTGGTTGAAAAGGGATATAAGGTTGCACTTTGCGAACAGCTCGAAGATCCTAAAAAAGCTAAGGGCATGGTAAAGCGTGGCATTATTCAATTGGTAACTCCAGGTACCATGATGAATGAAGGTCCCAATGATGCTAAGGATTCTAACTATTTAACTTCAGTAGTGACTACTAAGAGTGGCTTTGGCTTAGCCTACAGTGATTTATCAACTGGTGAAATTTATGCGACACATTTGAAGAGCTTCGAAGCTGTTTCTAATGAACTTTTATCATTAAGAACACGCGAAGTTGTTTACAATGGTCCTTTGACTGAACAAAATAAGGACTTTATGCATAAGGCTAATATCACCGTTTCCGCGCCTACGCCAATTGAAGGCGAACATGCCGAGATTTCTTATGTTGAACAAAATTTAACCAATAAGGCAGAAAAAGAAGCTACGCGTCAACTGGTAGGCTATCTTTTATCTACCCAAAAGAGAAGCTTAGCCCACTTGCAAATTGCTAAGAGCTACGAAGTAAACCAATACTTACAGATGTCGCATACTGTTCAAAATAATTTGGAATTAGTTGCATCTGCTAAAACTGGTAAAAAAATGGGCTCGCTTTTCTGGGTTCTTGATAAAACTCATACGGCAATGGGTGGGCGTCTGCTTAAGCAATGGTTAGCTCGACCACTGCTCAATGTGGATGAGATCAACCACCGTGAAGAAATGGTGCAAGCTCTGCTTGATGGTTACTTCACACGTGAAAATGCGATTGATGCTTTGAAGGGCGTTTATGACCTAGAGCGTTTAACTGGTCGAATTGCCTTTGGCAATGTTAATGCACGTGAACTTTTGCAATTATCCCGCTCACTTCAAGCTGTGCCTGTAATTTTGGATGCTTTGAACCAATCAGATAGTCAAGTGCTAGAAGATTTTGCCCAAAAGATTGATCCATTAAAGGGCGTAGCAGAAATGATTTCAACGACTTTGGTTAAGGATCCACCAATTTTGACTACAGAAGGTGGCTTAATTCGCGAAGGCGTTGATAAGCAACTGGACCGCTACAAGGATGCCATGAATAATGGTAAAAAGTGGTTAGCTCAAATGGAAGCTGACGAACGACAAAAGACCGGTATTGATAACTTGAAAGTTGGCTATAACAAGGTCTTTGGCTATTACATTCAAGTATCTAATGGTAATAAGAGCAAGGTGCCACTGGATCGCTACACGCGTAAACAGACTTTGACCAACGCTGAACGTTACATTACGCCAGAGTTGAAGGAACACGAAAACTTAATCTTGGAGGCGCAAACTCGTTCAACTGACTTGGAATATGACTTGTTCGTTAAATTACGTGAGGAAGTTAAGAAGTATATTCCTGCCTTGCAAAAATTGGGTGGGCAACTTGCAGCCTTAGACGTTTACTGCGGCTTTGCGACCGTAGCTGAACAAAATAATTACTGCAGACCTCACTTCCATACCGATAATCAGGATATCGATGTGGTTAATGGCCGCCCACCCCAGTAGTTGAAAAAAGTTATGACTGCCGGTTCCTACATCCCTAACGATGTCAAAATGGATTCAGCTACTAACATTTTCTTGATTACTGGTCCTAACATGTCTGGTAAGAGTACCTACATGAGACAAATGGCTTTAATCGCAATCATGGCGCAAGTGGGCTCCTTTGTCCCAGCTGATAGTGCTGATTTGCCAATATTTGATCAAATCTTTACTCGAATTGGTGCTGCCGATGACCTGATTTCTGGTCAAAGTACCTTCATGGTTGAAATGAGCGAAGCAAACGATGCTTTGCAATATGCAACTAAACGCAGTTTGGTTCTCTTTGACGAAATTGGTCGTGGTACTGCAACTTACGATGGTATGGCTTTAGCTGGGGCGATCGTTAAGTATCTGCATGATAAAGTAGGAGCTAAGGCATTATTTGCGACCCACTACCATGAATTAACTGCACTTGATGAGACACTGGATCATTTAAAGAACATCCACGTTGGTGCGACTGAAGAAAATGGCAAGCTGATCTTTTTGCACAAGATTTTACCAGGACCAGCCGACCAAAGTTATGGTATTCACGTTGCCCAACTTGCTGGTTTACCACGTGCCGTATTGCGTGAAGCAACCAAATTATTAAAACGTCTTGAAGCACAAGGCAGTGAACTTGCTCCAGTTAGTCAGCAATTAGACTTATTCGCAGAGCCTGTGGATAGTTCAGATGAGGAAGAGCAAATACAAAATGACAAGCCAGCTATGACCGATGCGGAACAAGATGTGCTTGACGATATTTCTAATCTTTATTTGGCCGATAAGACACCACTTCAAATTATGCAAATGGTAGCGGATTGGCAAAAAGACTTGAAGGATGATAACTAATTATGCCTAAAATTCATGAATTATCTGAAACTTTAACCAATCAAATTGCGGCAGGTGAAGTTATTGAACGTCCTGCCAGCGTAGTTAAAGAATTGGTGGAAAACTCCCTTGATGCTGGAGCCACCCGAATCAGAGTAGATTTTGTGGATGCAGGATTAAAGCAAATTGTAGTACAGGACAACGGTACAGGAATTGAACGTGATCAAGTTGACCTGGCTTTTACGCGTCATGCGACTAGTAAAATTAGCAACGAGCATGATCTGTTTAAAGTTTCGACTTTAGGCTTTAGAGGTGAAGCTCTGGCTTCAATTTCCGCGGTAAGTCACGTAGAAATTTTAACGGCAACAGACGGAGCAATTGGTACAAGAGCTACTTTTAGTGGCGGCAATAAAAAAGGTCAAGAAGATGCGGCATCGCAAAAAGGGACCAAGATTACGGTGCAAGACCTGTTTTTCAACACGCCAGCGAGATTGAAGTATCTGCGCAGTCCGCGAACCGAAATCATGAAGATTGTGGATATTATTAATCGCTTAGCATTAGGTTATCCACAAGTATCTTTTACCTTGTCGAATACGGGTAAAATTTTACTCAGAACAACTGGCAATGGTAATTTAAAACAAACTGTTGCCAATGTTTATGGGCGCCATATTGCGGAAAAAAATGGAAGACATCGAGGCAGAAGATACTGATTTTAAAGTTACGGGCTTAATTTCTAAACCAGAATTGACTCGTTCAACCCGCAACTTTATTTCAATTCTGCTTAATGGACGTTATATTCGAAACTTCCAACTGAATACAGCAATTATGGATGGTTATGGCTCCAAACTTGAGGTGCGGCATTATCCAATTGCTGTTGTGTCTATTAAGGTCGATCCTTTGTTAGTCGACGTAAATGTGCATCCCACTAAGCAAGAGGTACGTTTATCTAAGGAAAAAGAACTTAGTCGATTGATTACAACTGCAATCAGTAATGCACTTGTGGAAAAAGTTGAGCAAACTAGTGCATTTGCCAATCTAGAAAATAAGCGTGAAACATTAGTAGACCAATTGCAATTCAACTTGAATCAAGATGTGGTAAATACAGAACGTAAAGAAGTACCAGAAATTCATGATCAGGTAGAAAAACCAAAATTTAAGGCTACTAAGGAAACTGGCAAATACGTTGATCTAAACATTCCGCGTGAAAATGACAAATACATTATCACCAAAAACCTGGGATCAAAATGTAGAAGAGCAGCAAAAACTTACGCCTTTTGGTGCCTCTCCTGCTAATCAAGAGGTGATTTCCAGCGGGGATGAAGTTTTAGCCAATAATTTGCCACGTCTAGCCTATGTTGGTCAGACCGATACCTACATCATTGCAGAGAATGAAGGGGATCTGTTCTTGATCGATCAGGTTGCAGCTAGAAGAAGACTGCAATTTGAAAAAACATATCAGATACTAGCTTCTAAAAAAATTTGTGCAGCAGGGTCTGCTTACGCCAATTGTCTTAGAACTCGGCAATCTAGATTTTATCCAAATTAAAGATAAGCTGGAGCAGATTAAACAGATTGGCATTTACTTAGAAGAATTTGGTCAAAATAGTTTTATTGTGCGTTCATATCCAACTTGGATTCATGAAAATATCGAAGAAACGATTCGCCAAATCTTAGATAGTTATCTGAATTTGGATAAGGGTCAATCTGAGAAGCTGTTTAAACGTGTAGCTGAGATGGAAGCCAAACATGCAGTAACGGGGAAAATCGATTTGTCTGCCGCAGAAGCAAAACAAATTATTAGTGATTTGCGCAAAACGGCTGATCCATATCATGATGCCTCAGGGCGTCTAGTTTTGGTCCGCATGAGCCAAAATGAATTAAAAAAGATGTTCAAAAGGGATGATTAATAATGTATGAATATTTTGAAGGAATAATTTCCGTCATTACGCCAAGCTATATCGTAGTAGATGTTAACGGAGTGGGCTATAAGGTGTATAGTCCAACGCCATTTGCTTATACTCAAGGACAAAAGGCCAAGGTTTATATCGAACAAGTTGTGCGTGATACCGGCATTACTTTATATGGTTTCCAGAGTCAAGATGACAAAGGACTTTTCCTTAAGTTGCTTAGTGTAAGCGGCATTGGTCCTAAGAGTGCCATGGCAATTATGGCAGCCGAAGACAGCAATTCCTTAGCTGAAGCAATTGAACAAGGTGAAGTTAAATACTTAACTCGCTTCCCTGGTGTGGGCAAAAAGACCGCCTCACAGATTGTGCTTGATCTAAAGGGGAAGTTAGGCGACTACGTTGCTCGTCTTGATCGTAAGGATAACGATGAAGAAATTTCTCCAGCATTAAATGATGCATTATTAGCATTAATTGCTTTGGGCTATACCCAAAAAGAAGTTGACCGCATTACGCCTAAGTTAATCGAGGTCGATGCCGATACAGCAGATCAATATATTAAAAAAGGTTTAGCATTGCTGCTTAAGAAGTAGTTCTTGTTATAATAGTACAAGCAATGGATTTTTAATAAGGAAGTGAACTGGTGGCAGAAACGATGATGCAGTAACTTCAGGACAAGTTGAAGGCTCTGAAGAAGAAGCAATGGAATTATCTTTGAGACCGCAAACTTTGGACCAGTATTTGGGTCAAGAGCGTGTTAAAAAAGAAATGTCCATTTATATTAAAGCCGCAAAACAACGTGATGAGGCATTAGATCACGTTTTGCTATATGGACCACCGGGTTTAGGTAAGACGACATTAGCTTTTGTAATTGCCAATGAATTGGGCGTTCACTTAAAGAGTACTAGTGGCCCGGCAATTGAAAAAGCCGGCGATTTGGTAGCATTGCTATCTGATCTTGATCCAGGCGATGTCTTATTTATCGATGAAATTCATCGTCTTGCTAAACCGGTTGAGGAAGTCCTTTATTCCGCAATGGAGGACTACTACATTGATATCGTAATTGGTGAAGGGCAAACTACGCACGCAGTTCACGTGCCGCTTCCACCATTTACTTTAATTGGGGCAACGACACTTGCTGGACAGTTATCTGCTCCATTTGCGTGACCGTTTTGGAATCGTGGAGCACATGCAGTATTACACTGTTGACGAATTGGAAAAGATTGTGCAACGTTCAAGCGATGTTTTCCATACTTCAATTGCGCCAGAGGCTGCGCATGAACTAGCTCGTCGTTCACGCGGAACGCCCCGTGTAGCTAATCGCTTGTTAAAGCGTGTACGTGATTTTGCGGAAGTAAAAGGCGAAAAGACGATCTCGCTTGCCACTACCGAAAATGCATTAAAGCAGCTGCAGGTTGACGATGAAGGGCTAGATCAAACTGACCGTAAATTGTTAAGAACCATGATTGAGGGCTATAATGGTGGCCCTGTTGGTATTAGAACTTTGGCCGCAAATATTGGTGAGGATATGGAGACGATTGAGTCACTCTATGAACCATATTTGCTTCAACATGGTTTTATTTTATTAACGCCCCGCGGCAGAATGGTGACCGATAAGGCATATTTACAGTTAGGTTTGCCTATTCCGGGTGATAAATAGCAAAATTTTCTGTATAATGGATATATTATATTGAAAAATTTAATAGTTTTATGAGGTGAAAAATTTGAATACTGTATTTTTAGCAAACGCTGGCGGTGCTGCCGGCAACAACTGGATGATGATCATCTTATTCATTATTTTGATTGGTTTTACTTACTTTGGTATGATCCGTCCACAAAAGAAGCAACAACAACAAAGATTGCAAATGATGGATAAGTTGAAGAAGGGCGACGAAGTTATTTTAGTAGACGGTTTGCACGCAAAGATTGACAAGATCAACAGTGATAAGACTGTTGTTGTTGATGCAGACGGCATTTACTTAACTTTCGAAAGAATGGCTATTCGTCGTGTATTGCCAGCTGCTGCTAAGCCAGCAGCTCCAGCCGAAGCTGCTAAACCAGCAGAACCAGCTAAGCCTGCTTCTTCAGATGAAGCTAAAAAAGAAGATAAATAATTGACCAACAAAAAGCGCAAAATAATGCGCTTTTTATTTGCCTAAAAATTGGTTGTTGTAAAATAGAATATGAATGAAATAACGAATTAAAGAAAGGGACTTAGTTATGAAAAATATCCCAGTTATAATGATTATTTTTGGTGGTAGTGGTGACTTAGCTCACCGTAAGCTTTACCCATCCTTGTTTAATTTATATGAACAAGGTTTGATCCATGACAACTTTGCAGTCATTGGTACTGCACGTCGTCCATGGTCACATGAGTATTTACGTGAAACAAGTTTCAGATGCTATTCACGAAACTCATGATCAAGTAGATGAAAACGAAGTAAAGGCATTTGCTAGTCACTTCTATTACCAATCTCACGATGTTACTAATGTTGAACACTATGTAACTTTGAAGAAATTGGCTCAAGAACTTGATGATCGCTACTCAGCTCAAGGTAACCGTCTATTTTACATGGCTATGGCACCAAGATTCTTTGGTACAATTGCCACTCACATCAATGATCAACACTTAACCGGTAGCGGCTTTAACCGTATCGTAGTTGAAAAGCCATTTGGTCATGATTTAGCTTCAGCTGAACAATTAAATAAAGAAATTACCGCCTCATTTGATGAAAATGATATTTTCAGAATCGACCACTACTTAGGCAAGGAAATGATTCAAAATATTATGCCAATGCGCTTTACCAACCCATTAATTAAGAATATCTGGTCAGGCGAATACATTAAGAATATTCAAATTACTTTGGCAGAACGTTTAGGTGTAGAAGCACGTGGTGGTTACTACGATACTTCAGGTGCTTTGCGTGATATGGTTCAAAAACCACATCTTCCAAATCATTACTTTGCTTGCAATGCCAGAACCTAAGGACTTGTCATCAGACAGCGTTCACCAAGCTAAGCAAGAATTGCTTAAGAGTTTAATTATTCCAACTCCAGAAGAAGTTAAGAAGAACTTTGTAAGAGGCCAATACTTAGGCAGCGATACTACTTTTGCTTACAAGAAAGAACCTAATGTTGATCCTGATTCAACTACTGAAACTTATGTAGCTGGTAAGACTAAGTTTACAAGTGGCCCAATTGCTGGCGTGCCAATTTACTTCAGAACTGGTAAGGAATTTAAGGAAAAGAAGACCAGAATTGATATTGTTTTAAAGCATATCAATAATCCATATGGTCAAGCTCATTCAAACAACATTACGATTGAAGTTGATCCTGAAAGTAAGATTTATATCACTATCAATGGTAAGAAGATTGACGAACCAGGTATTCGGCGTGAAGATTTAACCTATGTCTTTTCAAAGGAAGAAATGGCTAAGGTGCCAGATGGTTATGAACGTTTGCTTCATGATGTATTTGTTAACGATTCAACCAACTTCACTCACTGGAGCGAATTGAAGCGTTACTGGGAATTCATTGATGCTGTTGAAGATGCATGGCAAAAAGAAAACGAAGCAGGCAATCCAGAAATTGCGCAATACTTGCCATATAGAATGGGTCCAAAGGAAGCAGACAATATCTTTGAATCACCAACTGAACATTGGATTTATGAATAAAGAAAATTTATTACCGCAAAATGACATCCATCGCCGGATTATTCATCTGGATATGGATGCTTTTTACGCTTCAGTGGAAACTAGAAAACATCCAGAATATAAAGATAAGGCGCTGATTGTAGGACAAGATCCGTGTGAGAATAATGGGCACGGCGTAGTGGCAACTTGTAATTATGTTGCGCGTAAATATGGGGTCCACTCAGCAATGGCTAGTATTCAGGCTGTGCGTTTGGTTCCCCAGGATAAGCTAGTTTTTGTAGCACCTGATTTTAAAACTTACCGTAGCGTTTCGGCTCAGATTCATTCTTTTATGCATGATATTACTGACAGAGTGGAATCAGTTGCACTTGATGAAGCGTATCTTGACGTAACTCATAATAAATTGGGTGAGGAATCAGCTGTTAAGTTAGCGCTTGATTTACCAAAAAAGGATCAGAAAAGAAATAGGGTTAAATTCATCTTTTGGCGTTTCCTACAATAAAATTTTTAGCCAAGATGGGCTCAGAATATGCCAAGCCGTTTGGCCGTACCGTGATTTTGCCAAGTGAGGCTAAACAATTTTTAGGGATGCAAAAAATCGAGAAGTTTCCGGGTATTGGCCCTAAAACGCAGGAACAGTTGCATAAGCTGGGTGTTTATACAGGTGCCGATTTGCAGCAAGTTGATGTACTGGTTTTGCTTAATAAGTTTAAAAAGATGGGTTATATTTTGGCCCAACATGCGCGTGGCATCGATTTAATCCGGTAGTGACCGATTCAGAGGTCAACCGAAAATCAATTGGCATCGAGCGTACCTATGAACCAGCGATTTTCACGCAAGATGAAGCTCTCAGCAGAATTCGCGTTTATTGTGATTATTTAGAAAAGAATTAAAAAAGCGCAACTTTCGCGCTTCTACGATTGTTTTGAAAATCCGCAATAATAATTTTGATACGGTTACGAAACGGAGAAAATTGGTAAATCCATCTGACGATCGTTTTGATTTTTATGAGGTAGCTAGAGAATTATTTGAGAGTACACATGGCTTTCTAGAAGATGGTATTCGTTTGTTAGGCGTAACAGCGACGGACTTTAAAAAAGAAAATTATCAGGCAATTAATTTGTTCGATTATTAATCAGACGCGTTTTTCTGTTAAACTAGATACAGATATTTTTAGAAGACGAGGGAAAAACAATGAGTAGTTTTGATGACATTTACGAAAAAATCTTACAATATCCAACTATTATCTTGCACCGTCACACTAGTCCAGACCCAGATGCAATTGGCTCACAAGCTGGATTAGCTCGTGCAATTATGGAAAAGTTCCCAGACAAGCGTGTGCTTTGTGCTGGTGAAAACGACGAAGGCGATCTTGCTTGGATCAACCACATGGACCAAGTTAAGGCTACTGATTATGAAGGTGCTTTGGTAATCACTACTGATACTGCCAATACACCAAGAATTTCTAACAAGCTTTACAACAAGGGTGATTTCTTGATTAAGATTGACCACCACCCAGATGTTGATCCATACGCAGACATGAGCTACGTTGATCCAGATGCTCCTGCAGCTTGCCAAATCATTGTTGATTTCTTAAACGCTGAAGATTTCAAGATTACTAAGGAAATTGCTTACCCACTTTACGCAGGTATTGTAGGTGACACTGGCCGCTTTATGTACCCTGAAACTTCAGAACACACCTTTAAGGTAGCTGCTCAACTTGCTTCAACTGGGATTGATATTACTGAAATCGCTAGAAACATTGCCGATGTAACCTTTGATGAAGCTAAGCTTCAAGCACTTGCAATGGACAAGATGGAAATTGATCCAGTTGGCGCAGCTTACACTATTTTGACTCAAGACGACCTTAAGAAGTTAGGGTAACTGATGATCAATCTAACGTAGCAGTATCAACTCCAGGCCGCATTAAAAGATGATTTTTGGCTTGGAACGTCTTTGTAGAAAAGCCAGATGGCACTTACCGTGTACACTACCGTTCAAAGGGCCCAGTTATTAATGAACTTGCTGCTAAGCATGATGGTGGCGGCCATGCTCTTGCAAGTGGTGCCAACGCCAAGGATTTGGACGAAGTAAAGCAAATCTTTGCGGAAGTCGTTGAAGTAACTAAGAAGTATAAAGAAGATCATGAATAATATTTTTGAAGATTCCAGAATTAAGCCTGCCGTTCAAGCCGGTTTAAAGAAGATCCACTTTGAAAAGCCAACTAAGGTGCAGGAAAAGGTTATTCCTGCAATGCTTTCTGATTTAAGCGTAGTAGTTCAAGCTGCTACAGGATCAGGTAAGACGCATGCATATTTGGTGCCAATTTTTAATGAAATTGATGAAGCTGCTCATACTGTGCAAGCAATTATTACTTTGCCTAGTCGTGAATTAGCTGATCAACTTTATCAAGTAGCACGTGAACTTAGAAAAGCTTCAGGGATGAACTTTTCAATTGCTCACTTGGCTGGCGGAACTGACAGAGAACGTCAACTTGAAAAGTACCAAAATAATACGCCACAGTTAGTAATTGCGACACCTGGTCGACTTTTGGACTTTGTACAAAAGAAAGTTTTTGCAGTAGATCAAGTGAAGACCTTTGTCATCGATGAAGCTGATATGACGTTAGACATGGGCTTTTTAGCAGATATCGATCAAGTAGCCGCTAAGTTGCCTAAGGACGTTCAAATTGCAGCCTTCTCAGCTACAATTCCAGTTAAGTTGTCTAACTTTTTGCGTAAATACATGGCTCACCCTGACCAAATCGTCATTGATAACCCAAGCGTAATTGCACCAACGATTAAGAATGACTTAATCGATATTGGTTCTAAGAACCGCAAGAGCGTTTTGTACAAGTTGCTTACGATGGGCCAACCATATTTGGCTTTAGTCTTTGCCAATACTAAACAAACCGTTGATGAATTGACCAAGTACTTGCAAGATCAAGGCTTAAAAGTAGCCAAGATTCACGGCGGAGTTACCGAAAGAGAAAGAAAAAGAACTCTGCGTCAGGTTGAACAAGGTCAATATCAATACGTTGTAGCCAGCGATTTGGCCGCTCGTGGCCTAGATATCGATGGGATTAGTTTGGTCATTAACTACGAAATTCCACGTGATATTGAATTCGTTATTCACCGAATTGGTAGAACTGGTCGAAATGGTTTATCAGGTCATGCTATTACCTTGATTCGTGAAGAAGAAATGAACCGCATTGAAGAACTTGAAAAGATGGGCGTTCACTTTGACTTTGTCGAAATTAAGAATGGCGAACTTGTACCACGTAAGCACTACCGCAGTCGTGAAAATCGTCAAAGCAAGAACCGCAAGCTTGATACCAAGTTAGTTGGCTACGTTAAGAAAGAAAAGAGAAAGCGTAAGCCAGGCTACAAGAAGAAGATCAAGCGTGCAATTGCCGAAGACAATCGTCAAAAGCGCAAGCTTGAACAACGTCATGAAATTAGGAAAGCTAAACGACAAAGAAAACGTCGTAGAGAGCAAGGGCGTTGACAGACGTTAATTTTGTAGTACAATTATTTTCAGCTTAAGATATGATTTTTTGATTAATTATTTCATAGAGAGAGCCGAAGGATGGGAAGGCTTAGTAATGGTCAAGAAATGCTCCTTTAAGTTTAATAATTAAGAATATTAAGAGGTAACAAACACTGTTGCAATCAAGGTGGTACCGCGCGCGGAGCGTCCTTGAATAACTGCAATGGTGTTTTTTATTTGTTTTAGGGAGAAATTATTAATGAAGAAACTAAATAGTTCAGAGTTTCGTCAAATGTTCTTAGACTTCTTCAAAGAACATGGTCACATGATTATGCCTAGTGCATCACTTATTCCACAAGATGACCCAACTCTTTTGTGGATTAACTCTGGTGTTGCTACAATGAAGAAATACTTCGATGGTTCAGTTGTACCAAAGAACCGCAGAATTACTTCTTCACAAAAATCTATCAGAACTAACGATATTGAAAACGTTGGTAAAACTGCTCGTCACCAAACTTTCTTTGAAATGCTTGGTAACTTCTCAGTAGGTGACTACTTCAGAGATGAAGCTATTCCTTGGGCATGGGAATTCTTAACTAGTCCTAAGTGGTTAGGTTTACCAAAGGATAAATTATACTGTACTGTTTATCCAAAAGATGAAGATTCATTCAAGGTTTGGGTAAAAGCTGGTATGCCAGCAGACCACATTGTAAAACTTGAAGATAACTTCTGGGATATTGGTGAAGGTCCATGTGGTCCTGATACTGAAATCTTCTACGACCGTGGTCAAGAAAACAACGATGTTGCTGAAGACGATCCAGAAAACTTCCCTGGTGGTGAAAATGCTCGTTACCTTGAAATTTGGAACATCGTATTTTCACAATACAACCACTTGCCAAATGGTAAGTACGTTGATCAACCACATAAGAACATCGATACTGGTATGGGTCTTGAACGTGTACTTTCAATTTTGCAAGATGCACCAACTAACTTTGAAACTGATTTATTCTTGCCAATTATTCATGCAACTGAAGAAATGACTGATGGCAAGAAGTACGGTGAAAACAAAGAAGACACTACTGCATTCAAAATTATTGCCGACCACGTTCGTGCTGTAAGTTTTGCTATTGCTGATGGTGCTCTTCCATCAAACTCAGGCCGTGGTTATGTTTTACGTCGTTTGATCCGTCGTGCTGACTTAAACGGTCAACGTTTGGGTATTAGGGGTGCCTTCCTTTACAAGCTTGTACCAGTTGTAGGTAAGATCATGGAAAGTCACTACCCAGAAGTAATGGATCAACGTGGCTTCATCGAAAACGTTATTCAAAACGAAGAAGAAAGATTCCAATCAACTCTTGATACTGGTTTGACTTTGCTTGACGACTTAATCGACAAGGCTAAGAACTCAAAGGACAAGACCATTTCAGGTAAGGATGCCTTCAAGATGTTCGATACTTACGGCTTCCCATACGAATTAACTTTTGAATCAGCTCAAGATGCTGGCCTTAAGGTTGACAAGAAGGGCTTCGATGCTGAAATGGAAGCTCAAAAGGAACGTGCACGTAAAGCTCGTGGTGACCTTCAATCAATGGGTCGTCAAGATGTAACCTTGATGAACATTAAGGACAAGTCAGTATTTGAACGTGATACTTACGAAGAACCACATGCTAAGTTGCTTGATATCGTTGTTGACGATAAGTTAGTCGACAAGGCTGATGGAGAACACGCAACTTTAGTATTTGATAAGACTCCATTCTACGCAGAACGTGGTGGTCAAGTTGCCGATCATGGTAACATTTATAGCCAAGATGGCGAACTTGTTGCTAAGGTTATTGACGTTCAACACGCTCCTAACGACCAAAACTTACACTTCGTTGACCTTATTTTGCCTGTAGAAAAGGGTAAGGAATACATATTGAAGCTTGATAAGGAACGTCGTGAAGGTCTTCGTCACTCTCACTCAGCAACCCACCTTCTTCACGCAGCCCTTCGTCAAGTATTGGGTGAACACACTCACCAAGCAGGTTCATTAGTTGATCCTGATTACTTGAGATTTGATTTCACTGCTTTGGAACCAATGACTCCACGTGAAATCAAGACTGTTGAAGAATTAGTAAACCAAAAGATTTGGGAAGCTATTCAAGTTAAGACTACTATCACTACACCTGAAGAAGGTGAAAAGATGGGTGCCTTAGCATTGTTCAACGGTAAGTACGGTGACAAGGTTCGTGTCGTACAAATGGGTGACTTCTCATCTGAATTCTGTGGTGGTACTCACGTAGACAACACTAACCAAATCGGTATCTTCAAGATCACTTCCGAATCAGCTGTTGGTGCAGGTATGCGTAGAATTGAAGCCGTAACTTCAAAGAAGGCTTACGAATACTTAGCAGAACGTTCAAGCTTGCTTGATGACATTCAAGAAGATGTTAAGGCAACTAAGCCAGACAACATTATTGATAAGATTGACTCACTTGAAAGTGACCTTCACGATAGCCAAAAGCAAGTTGAAGCTTTGACTAAGAAGATCAACCAAGCTAAGGCTGGTCAAATCTTTGACAATGTAAAGCAAGCTGGCGATTTGACTGTAATCTCAGCTATTGCAGATGTAAACAACATGAATGACTTGCGTGAACTTGCCGACAACTGGAAGAGTGGCAACAAGTCAGATGTTTTGGTATTAGCTGCTAATAACGATGGCAAGGCTAACATGATCATCAGCTTGGACCAAAAGGCATTAGACAAGGGTCTTAAAGCCGGCGACTTGATCAAGATTGCTGCCCCAATCTTTGGTGGTGGCGGCGGTGGTCGTCCAAACATGGCTCAAGCCGGTGGTAAGAAACCAGAAGGTTTGAATGACGCTATTAAAGCTGTTATTGACGAAATTTCTAAGAACTAAGCATTAATTAATTGTGTTTACGCATTTTTTTTCAAGTAAAAATTGTTGACAGGAGGAATAAATATGAGTTCGCTAGATAAGACTATGCATTTTGACTTTAACCAGAATAAGGGGAAAAATGTTTATGATACTCTGCAAGATGTTTACAATGCGCTTGAAGAAAAGGGCTATAATCCTATCAACCAGATTGTAGGTTACTTACTTTCTGGCGATCCTGCTTATATTCCACGGCACAATGATGCCCGTAACTTGATTCTTAAGCACGAACGTGACGAGATTATTGAAGAACTTGTTAAGAGTTATCTTGGTAAGAATAAATAATGCGATTATTAGGTCTAGATGTAGGTTCTAAAACCGTAGGGGTTGCTGTTAGCGATGAGCTAGGCATTACTGCACAAAAGTTAGAAACTATTCAAATTGATGAAACCAAATATAATTTTGGTATGCGTCCCTTAAAGAAATTGGTAAGACAATATGATCCAGAAGGATTCGTATTGGGTTTGCCTAAGAATATGGATGGGACTTCAGGATCTTCTGTTGCACGAAGTAAGGCATATGGCAAACGACTTGAAGAAAAGTTTGGTTTACCTGTGTATTATTCTGATGAAAGATTAACAACAATTGAGTCGCAGCGAGTACTTGTAGAAGATGCTGGTATTCATGACCGTAAGAAACGTAAACAAGTGATTGATCAGATGGCAGCGGTGCTCATCTTGCAAAATTATTTAGATTTACACCGAAAGGATTAACATGGCAGCACAAGTTAATGGTGACGATGAAGATCGTCAAATTACTTTGATCGACGATCAAGGTAATGAAGAATTGTATGAAGTATTATTTACTTTTCATTCTGATGATTATGACAAATCATACGTGCTTCTTTATCCAGCCGCTGTTGGCGATGATGAAGACATCGAAGTACAAGCTTTCAGTTACGATGCAGATGATGCAGGCGATGTAACAAGCAGTGATTTGCACGAAATCGAATCTGATGATGAGTGGGACATGGTCCAAGGAGTTTTGAATACTTTCTTAGACGATGACCGCTTGAGTGGTAAGTAAATAAAAAAAGGACTGGCTGTGGCTGGTCCTTTTTGTTAGTTTTAAGAAAAATAAATAGCTATGAATAAAAAGATTTTAAAAATTTTAGAATTTGGCGAAATTACCAAACGCTTAAGTGAACTAGCTATTACTGAACCAGCTAAGAAAGAAGCTGAAAGGCTAGTACCAAGTGATGATTTTGACCAAGTACAAACGGAATTAAAACAAACTTTGGCATTAGCAGATTTGCTTAGAATCAAAGGGCAACTTCCTTTAACTGACTTTAAAGATGTCCGTCCAAGTACTAAACGTTTGGGCGTAAAGGCAAATTTGAATGCTAAAGAGCTGGGCAACTTATTGCTTGTCTTAAGCTTGGCTAATGAAATTAATAGTTTTTTGGAAGATCTTGATGATGAAAAAATAGATTTATCAGCTATTGATTCAATCTTGGATCAATTAGATGTGCCAGATCTTCTTTTTAGAGAATTAAAGAAGTCCCTTGATTATGATGGTGAAGTACTTGATACGGCTTCAAGTGCTTTAGCTCGTTTGCGTCACGATATTGCAAGCAATGAAGAAGAAATCAAGGATAAGATGAATGCTTATACCAAGGGCAACAGCAGTAAATACTTATCTGAACAAATTGTAACTATTCGTGATGATCGTTACGTTATTCCAGTTAAACAAGAATATAGAGCAAAATTTGGTGGGGTAGTTCACGATCAAAGTGCCAGTGGTCAAACTTTGTTTATTGAACCAGAAGCAGTTTTAAACTTGAACAACCGTCAACAAAATTTGATTGCTCAAGAAAAACAAGAGATCCGCAATATTTTAAAGCACTTGTCTGGCTTAGCTAGAGAGGAAATTGACAGTTTGAATAATATTGCGACTGCTTTAACACGACTAGACTTCTTGCAAGCTAAAGCTAAATTGGCTAAAAACATGAAGGCTAGCGAACCAATTTTAACTAAGGATCACTCAATTAATTTACGCAACGCGCGTCACCCATTGATTGATCCTGAAAAAGTTGTACCAAATGATATTCGTTTGGGTGATGATTTTGATACGATGTTAATCACTGGTCCAAACACCGGTGGTAAGACTATCACATTAAAAACTGCAGGTTTGTTGCAATTAATGGCTCAATCTGGTTTGTTTATTCCAGCCGAAGAAGGTAGTAAAGTTGGCGTGTTTGAAGAGGTCTACGCTGATATCGGTGATGAACAATCGATTGAGCAATCATTGAGTACTTTCTCATCCCACATCAATGACATCGTAGCCATTATGAAAAATGTGAACAAGGAAACCTTGGTTTTAATTGACGAAATTGGTGCAGGTACCGACCCAGAAGAAGGTGCCAGTTTGGCTATCAGTATTTTGGACTTTTTGCGTCAAAAAGATGCCAAGATCATGGTTACAACGCACTATCCTGAATTAAAACTTTACGGCTACAACCGTCCTCGTACTACAAATGCCTCAATGGAATTTGATTTGAAGACTTTGTCACCAACTTATCATTTGCAAATTGGTATTCCTGGTCACAGTAATGCCTTTGCGATTGCTCGTCGATTGGGGATGCGTGAAGACGTAGTTAAAAATGCGCAAAACTTAATGTCAGACGAAGATTCAGACATTAACAAGATGATTTCTAAGTTGGATGCGCAAACTAAGGCGGCCACTAGTGCACGCAATCGTTTGGAGACTAGTTTAGATCGTAGCCAAAAGTTGGAACAAAAATTGCAACAAGCACTTGATTGGTACAACCAACGCGTACAAAAGCAGCTTGAATTTTGCTCAAGAAAGAGCGAATGAAATCATTGCCAAGCGTCGTAAAAAGGCTGATCAAATTATTGAACAACTTGAAAAGCAAAAGAATGCTGGCGTAAAAGAAAACAAGATCATTGAAGCTAAGGGTGAATTAAACAATCTGGAACGTCAGGCTAACAATTTGGCCCATAACAAGGTCTTACAGCGTGAAAAGCGTCGTCATCATGTAAGTGTAGGTGACCGTGTAAAAGTCCTATCATACGGTCAAACAGGGACTATTACCAAGAAGCTGTCCGAACATGAATATGAGGTTCAGATGGGAATTATCAAGGTAAAAGCTAGCGATCGTGATATTGAGCGAATTGAAAAGAACGAATCTACTAAGCCTAAACATCTAGTTAGAGCTACTAGTGCAGTTAGAAGAAGCAATGCTCATAGTGAATTAGACCTGCGCGGTCAACGCTATGACGAAGCAATGACTAACCTTGATCGTTATATCGATTCTGTTTTATTAGCCGGCCTTGGCACAGTAACGATAATTCACGGAATTGGTACTGGTGCAATCCGTAAAGGAGTATGGCAATATTTGCGTAACAGCAGACACGTCAAGAGCTTTAACTATGCGCCAGCTAACGAAGGCGGTAACGGAGCAACGATTGTTGAATTGAAGTAAGCAATTCACTTGCGAAAAGTAAGTAAGATGAATATACTAATAATATAAACTTTAGAAATTTATTTAGTGAGGTAAATATTATGGTTGATGCAATTAATGATCAAAACTTCGATGAAGAAACTAGTAATGGTGTTGCTTTAGTTGACTTTTGGGCAACTTGGTGTGGTCCATGTAAGATGCAATCACCAGTAATTGAACAATTGTCAGAAGAACGTCAAGACGTTAACTTCTACAAGATGGATGTTGATCAAAACCAAGATACTGCTAAGAACCTTGGCATTATGGCTATCCCAACTTTGATTATCAAGAAGGATGGCAACATTGTTGATCGAATTACTGGTTACACTCCAAAGGAAAAGTTGGACCAAATTTTGGATCAAATACACTGATTAAAGAAAAAAGATAATCAAAAAAGCTTGAGACCAATCGGACTCAGGCTTTTTACTATGCTTCTTTTTCTTTAAGCAAATCACGGATTTCTTTTAAGTAATCTGCCTCAGTTGGTGTAGCAGGCGCTTCTTTTTCCTCTTTTTTGGTAGATTTGTTAACAGCTTTAACAATTAAAAATACAACAAAGGCAATAATCAGGAAGTTAATTACTGAATTTTAAAAAGCTGCCGTATTTAAAATTTAGCATCCCCGACTTGAAGAACTAAGTTGGAAAGATTGATTCTGCCTACGAATAATCCGATTAAAGGATTGATTAGATTCGTAACAAGTGATTGCACAATGGCAGTAAAAGCTGCACCAATAATTACACCGACTGCTAAATCAATTACATTTCCGCGGGCAATAAATTTTTTAAATTCCTTAAGCATTTTATTTACTCCTATATCTAGATCTAGTTGTAATACGGTTACAAATTAATTATATAGGAGTCCTAATTTATAGTCTAGATTTTAGAATCTAGCGGTGATTTCCACTTTCTTTTCTTTAGGCAAAATGTTGATTTCACTTTCGGTAGTCTTGCCAGTAGCCTTTTGAACTGCTTCAGCAATCATGCCACTTTCAAGTGAAAATTCTTTACTGTCGCTGTCTAAACGATCTTCTACTGTTTGTCCACTAAGTTCAAAAGTGGTAGAAGAGCGTCTTTCCTTGGTCTTTTCGAGTTTGCCGAATTCAGCCATGGCAAAGAAGTCAGCTAAATCGTCAAAATCGGTTAGATCATATTTGCGAGCAACTCGTTTGCCGGCCCAGTAAAGAATAGATGCATTATCGTTGCCTAAAATGGTTGGCAAAAGAAAGTCGCGGTAAAGCTGATTAATAAAATATACGTGTTCGTTAGAGTGTTCTGTATTTTCTGTCATAAACTTGTTCATCCCTTTTATTCTTTTTTATTTTACCGTAAACTAGTAGGAGTAGAAAATAATTTTTTTCCTTAATAAGAGGTTTTTTATCATGGATAATCGTCCAATTGGACTACTAGATTCAGGTCTAGGCGGCCTGTCTATCGCTAAAAAAGTAATTGAAAAACTGCCTAATGAATCCACCGTTTTTATTGGTGATAACGCACATATGCCATATGGCAATCGAACTAAAGAAGATATTATTAATTTAACACGCAGATCAGTTAAGTTCTTGCTTAATAATGATGTGAAGCTGGTAATTTTTGCCTGCAATACGGCAACCGCTGCGGCCATGGGGACAATTGAAAAAGAAATTGAACCGCAGATTATCGGGGTTATTCAATCAGGTGCACTAGCAGCTTCTAGAACTACTAAGAATAAAAAGGTAGCGGTTGTAGCAACTAGTGTAACCGTAGGTTCACATGCTTATGAAAAAGAAATTCATTTCCGTGATCCAGAAATTGAAGTAACAGAATTAGCTACGCCAAAACTTGCTCCATTAGTTGAAGCACAAGAAGAGCATGCGACTAATTTAAAGGTGGTTAAAGAAAGTTTAGCTCCTTTAAAGGGTAAGGATTTTGATACCTTGGTTTTGGGCTGCACCCACTATCCATTAATTGAACAAGAATTCAAAGAAGCAATTGACGATGAAAATGTAACTATTTTAGATCCTGCTGATCAAGTAGCACAATATACATTCAACGTAATGCGCCGTGATGGTTTGTTTAGTGAAGAAGGCCATAAGCCAGTTCATGAATACTACACTACTGGTAATTCAACAAGCTTTGATAAATTAGCGCGTACGTTTATGGATGATGACACTTTAACTTCCAAACACGTAGATACGGAGAACGAATAATGGTTAAAGAAATTTTGTTTGCGACTAGCAATCAAGGTAAGGCACGTGAATTAAAAGAAGCTTTCAAACAAGCTGATGTCGATGTAATCATTAAAACAAATGCGGATTTGGAAAATCCACCACATCCAATTGAAAGTGGTCATACTTTTGAAGCCAACGCTAAAATTAAGGCACATGAATTGGCTGATTTTAGTAAAATGCCAACAATTGCGGACGACTCTGGTTTGATGGTTGATGCATTAAATGGTGAACCGGGCGTAAGAAGTGCTCGCTATGCTGGTGAAGCTCATAATGATGCCAAAAACAATGCTAAATTATTAGCTGAGCTTTGGCGGTGTACCCAAGGAAAAGAGAATGGCTAAGTTCTGGACCACAATCGTGGTTTCGATGCCAGGTGAATTTTGATAAAGATTTTAGTCGTTTTCGGGTACATGCGCAGGTCGCATTTTTACCATTTGCCACAAGGTGAAGATGGCTTTTGGTTATGATCCATTGTTTTATGTACCAGAAAAGGGTAAAACTTTTTGCACAAATGACTACTGATGAAAAGAATGAAATTTTCTCACCGTGGTCGTGCAGTAGAAAAATTATTACAAGAATTACCTGCTTGGCTTGAACAATTTGAATAAAAAGAAAAAAAGGTGTTCATTTTGGAACACCTTTTTTGTGTTTATAAGTAGGAGACCTCTGTAAAAGAAAATGTAATAAAAGATAATATCTATGGCCCGAAATTTAGAAAAATGCGTGTAGCTCATCATATTAATTTAGTTGATGCAGCAAAGGGGATTACTAACAAGTCTACGCTAGCAGAATGGGAAAAGGGCAAGGATAATTTATCCTGGTGTAAAGTTATTGCCTTGCTTTTTAATATCCATGTTCAACCAATGGAATTTTTAGAAAATACGGTCAGTTCACATTTATATTTTTCAATTCAAGATATTGCCGATGCATATGGAGCAAATAATATCAAGTAGCTTAAAGCAATTTCGTTGCAGTATTTAAAGCGGTATCAGGATGAGCCATTAAATAAAAAGGATCTGCCCAAAGCTGAAAGTTTGTTAGAAAAATTAGATACGTTAGAAATAATGAATCTGTATGCGGAAGAAACTATTCGTAAAAATTCATGCATAGTTTGATTGATTATGCCAAGAATAATGACAGTACTGAAATAGCTTCTTTGTTTAAGTATTTAGATTTTCTAGGACTTAAAAATATGAAATCAGATTTTCAGGTTGCATTTACACAAATTAAACAGATCTATGGTGAATAAATTGGTTTCCGAGATTTCGGAAATAAGTAAATGGGTGCTACTAAAAGCATGATAATAAAAATAGCAAAAATAAATCATGCTTTGAAAGAGGCGCAATTAAAGCATTATGGGTAATCGGAATTCTAGCAATTTTTGTGATGGTGGCAGCGTGTTTGCCGGCAACTAGAAAATATTATTCACGATATGTGGCTAAGCTAGGATATTGGAATATTTTAATTATTTTTCTACTTTATGTTTTATTTGATATCTGGTTTTTAACTACGATTTCCATGGCAGATAAAAAAGTTTGGTGGATACTTATTCTGATCAATCTTTCAGGAATAATTGCTATTTATAGAACTTACAAAGAAATCAAAAATATTGATCAAAAATAAAAAATGCCCAGTTTTTAAAAACTGGACATTTTTTACTTAGCTTGGGTTGTTTTGGGGTAGGCACACTAGCAAATTTAATGCCATTTTTTTGCAAAGTTTGAATGTATTTAGTTAAATACAAATTTCTAACTGCACTTTGTTTTCCTGGCTTAACTTGAAAGTGAATGCTGTAAACAAATTTGTTGCCGGTTTGTTCCGTGATTCCTGTAATCGTTGGACCTTGAACAATTGTCTTTTTCTCGGGTTGAATAGTTTGATTGCATTGCTTGATGAGGCGGCTTACTTCTGTAACATCGTTTTCAGCATCAAGGTCAAGGTTAATATCAAGTGCCACACCGCCATGAGCTAGGTTTTGCACGATGGTAATATTACGGTTAGGAATGTAGATAATTGAACCATCTGAACCTTTTAATCTAGTGGTTCTAAGCCCCAGTTGAACTACAGTTCCTACGTTAGTGCCAATTTGTACCAAGTCACCAACATCGAATTGGTCTTCACTCAAGATGAAGAAACCGTTGACCAGATCACTGACGAATCCTTGGGCCCCCATCCCTAAAGCTAGGGAGAAGATTCCGGCACTGGCCAGTAGCGTTCCAACTGGCACACCTAAAATTGATAAGACGCCAAACAAATAAAAGAAGATCAACGTATATTGGAATAAACTGTTGATCAAAGCAGCAATTGTTTTAGAGCGTTTATTTTTTAATGTATTGTGTTTAGCTAAATAATTGTTAATTAATTTATGCCCAAAGTGAGATAATAGATAAAAGATCAGGGTCGTAATTGCTAACTGCCAAACAGTAGAAAGTAAATTTTGACCGATTTTATTCCAGTCTAGTTTTATTTTTTTGAATATTTAATTGTGAGGGAAGCTTCATAGATGGTCCTTTCTTTACATTATGATTCTATAAAATAATAACAATACATAGATTGAGAATAAAGCATTTTCATGCTAGACTTTTTTTAAGATAATAATGGAGGTTAAAAATGACAATTTCTTATGGTGCTTTAGCTGGTTTGATTGCGGCTATCGCTTTCTTGATTTTGGTATTGTTTACAATTCCAATGCTTACTAGAACCGCAAAATTATTAAAAGAAACCAGTACAACTATTCAAACAACTAATGAATCATTAAAAAAGATGACAGAAGATATGGATAGTCTGATGGATCAAACAAATGATTTGTTGGATAAAACTAATGACCTGATGGTCGATATTAATGGTAAAATGAAGACGTTAGATCCAGTAGTTCAAGCTGCTGCAGATTTAGGCGAAAGCGTATCAGAGTTAAATGATTCATCCAAGAAGATCGCTAAACGCTTTAGCAGCAATCATTTTAGCCATGCTGGTCTTGTTTCTTCAATAGCTGCGACGGCATTCGCAAGACGTAAGCGTCGCAGAGGTGAAAATTAATAAAGGAGGAATTCACCATGAAAAAATTTGCAAGTTTTGTATTAGGTGCCGTTGCTGGATGTGCAGCAGGTTTTCTCGCAGGTTCACTTCTTGTTAGTGATGAACAAGTAGATGACGTTAAGAACAAAATTAAAGATAACGACAAGCTTCAAGATTTGAAGAAGAAATACGATAATGGCACTGAAATTGTCAAGAATCAATTAGCTTCATTCCCAAAGAATGTTGAAGATGATTCGGAATTAAAAGACTTCGATGATATCGTAATTGATGATTCAAATAAAGATGACGATGTTACTGCAGGCGACAATGCTCAAGAATCTGTCGATGATTTAAACAACGCAGAAGAAGAACACAACGCTGAAGATGCAGAAGAAGATAAGCCAGAAGCTTAATCAAATCTACTAAAAAAGGCCGATTTAATCGGCCTTTTTCTTTTTGTCTTAATCTTTGAGTGGCAAGATCTTTAAGTCTTTGTCGGTGTGGGTAAATGGCTTGAAACCATCTTTAGTAACGACACCACAGTCTTCGATTCTAACACCGGCAAAGCCAGGGATGTAAATACCAGGTTCAATTGAGAAGCACATGCCTTCTTCAAGTACCAAGTCATTGCCTTGAACGATTGATGGGTATTCGTGTACGTTTTTACCGATACCGTGACCTAAACGGTGAATGAAGTATTCGCCATATCCAGCTTTGGTGATGATGTCACGAGCAACACTATCAAGTTCTTCTGCAGTAATACCAGGTTTAGCTGCTTCAATTGCTGCTTGTTGAGCTTCGCGGTCGACTTCGTAAATTTCACGTTGTTTGTCGCTTGGTTCGCCGTAGGCCACAGTTCTACTTGAGTCTGATGCGTAGCCATCGTGCATGGTACCTAAGTCGAACAAAACTAATTCGTTAGGTTGAACTGTGTTCATGGTTGGACCTAGGTGAGGGTTAGCGGCATTCTTACCAGCTTGCACAATAGTTTCAAAACTTTCATGCATTACGCCTTTTTGAATCTTTAATTGGTA
>ENA-OQBL01000326-OQBL01000326.1-human-gut-metagenome-genome-assembly--contig:-NODE-326-length-26539-cov-3.473648_pt1 | contig 26539 bp, 22 predicted proteins | sample MGYA00242747_ERZ504553 | MGnify/ENA primary metagenome ERZ504553 (study PRJEB26092, sample SAMD00036240) | human gut metagenome | host: Homo sapiens | study: EMG produced TPA metagenomics assembly of...
GTGCTGGTTGTCTTAGGTTCTACGGATTCCGAGAAGGGGGCGGGTAATCTTGCAGGATTGGCCATTGGTCTTACGTTGGTATTAGTGCACATTGTTTGTATTCCTGTTACGGGAACTTCTGTCAATCCTGCCCGTAGCATCGGTCCGGCACTGTTCCAGGGTGGCGAGGCTCTCTCTCAGTTGTGGCTGTTCATTGTAGCTCCGTTTGTGGGTGCTGCGCTGAGTGCCGTTGTATGGAAAGTGCTTGCTGCAAAAGAAGGTAAATAAATGCCGGCAGACAGTGCCTTAAGAAGAGGCGGCTGATGGCAGAAAACTTATAAAGGGAAGCCCTCCGTCCGAAACTTCAAAGTTTCGGACGGAGGGCTTCCTGTTCTTTCCTTATGCTTGCTATTTCTTGTGCCTTATTCGTACAGCGATTTGGCTATACCCATTTCCAGTCCACGAAGTTCTGCCAGTCCACGCAGGCGGCCGATACAGGAATAGCCGGGATTGGTTTTCTTCTTCAAGTCGTCCACCATCTGGTGCCCATGGTCAGGGCGCATTGGGATGGAGACGCCACGATGTTGCTGCAGTTCAAGGAAGGCTTTCATCACGTGATACATGTCCACGTCTCCTTCCAGGTGGTTGGCTTCGTAGAAGTTGCCTTCGGCGTCGCGTTGCGTACTGCGCAGGTGGACGAAGTTGATGCGGTCGGCAAACTGCTGCATGATGGCTGCACAGTCGTTGGCACTGCTTACACCGAGTGAGCCGGTGCAGAGGCAAAGGCCGTTGCTCTTGTTGGGAACAGCGTCAATCAGTGCCTGGAAATCGGCAGCACAGCTCATGATGCGTGGCAGGCCGAGGATGGAGCACGGTGGGTCGTCTGGATGGATAACGAGCATGACACCTGCTTCGTCGGCTACGGAGTGATTTCTTGCAGGAAATAGATCAGGTTGGCACGCAGGCGTTCCGGAGTGATGCCTTTGTAGCGGTCCAGTTCCTGCTGGAACTGTTCCAGGGTGAAGCTTTCTTCTGAACCGGGAAGTCCGGCAATCATGTTGCGTACAAGCAGTTGTTTGTCTGCCTCCGTCATCTGTTCGAAGCGGGTACGGGCCTTGGTCTTTTCCTCGTCAGTGTATTCGGCTTCTGCACCGGGGCGATGTAGCAGGAAGAGGTCGAAGGCGATGAAGGCGGCACGTTCAAAGCGGAGGGCACGACTGCCGTCAGGTAGTTCGTAGGCGAGGTCGGTACGTGTCCAGTCCAGTACGGGCATAAAGTTGTAGGTGACAATGTGAATGCCGCATTTGCCCAGGTTACGCAAGCTCTCTTTATAGTTGTCGATATACTTCTGGAAGTCTCCGGTTTGGGTCTTGATATGTTCGTGTACGGGTACACTTTCTACTACAGACCAGCGCAGACCGACGGCTTCAATCATTTCTTTCCGTTTCTTGATTTCCTCTACTGTCCATATTTCCCCGTTTGGAATATGATGCAAGGCGTTTACAATGCCGGTAGCCCCGGCTTGTTTGATGTCCCAAAGGCTTACCGGGTCGTTGGGACCGTACCAGCGCCAGGTTTGTTCACAAAGAATCATGTTATTTATTGTTTGATGATTTGCAATTTACTATTTACATCGCGAATGCGTTGAACCCTCCGTCCACTACAGCCACCGTACCGGTGACAAAGCTGGAAGCATCGCTGATGAGGTATTGGATGGTTCCGCAAAGCTCTTCTGCACGGCCCATACGTCCGAAGGGAGTTTGGCGGATCACATCTTGCCCACGTTCCGTGTAGCTTCCATCCGGGTTCGTCAGCAGGGCACGGTTCTGCTCTGTGAGGAAAAATCCGGGTGCGATGGCATTTACACGAATACCTTCGCCAAACTTTTTGGCAACTTCTGTAGCCATGAAAGCTGTGAAATTGGAGATACCGGCTTTTGCGGCAGCATATCCGGCTACGCGCGTCATGGGGCGGAAAGCAGCCATGCTGGAGAAGTTGACAATAGCGCCTGCCTTCTGCTCCACCATTGGTTTGAGGAAGACTTGTGTAGGCAGTACGGTACCGGTCAGGTTTAATTCCAGCACCCGTTGGAATTCTTCTATCTTCAAATCGAAGAATGTACCCGTAGGCGCGATGGTGGCACCCGGCATATTTCCACCGGCTGCATTCAGCAGGGCATCTATGCGTCCATAGGTTTTCAGAATATCAGCCAGGTTCTGTTCCAGCAGTTCACGGTTCGTCACGTCGGTTGTCAGGAACATGGCTTCTCCACCGTTTGCCTTGATTTCTCTGGCAATGGCGTCCCTGTTTCTGCCTTGCGTCCTAAAACAACAACCTTTGCACCTTCTTCTGCCAGATGAAAGGCGATGGCTTTCCCCAATACTCCCGTTCCACCGGTTATAACACTACTTTGTCTTGATGTCAAATAAGTTTTCATGATTCATTCATTTAAAATTACGTTGTGTTTTATTTGATTAACATTGCAAAAATACGGAATAATCTGTTGCACTGCATTTACAATCGTACAGAAAATATGTGCTTATTGTTTAGGTGATGGACTTCTGTAATATCAATAAACTCTCCGGTCCCATATTGAACAGCAGGTCTATGATGCTCAAGTTGGGCAGAAACCCGAGTCTCTCTTGAAACACCTGATAATAAGGTTGTGGTGAGAATTCTGTATCTTCCAGGGGCAAAATCCTTTTTCGGATGAAGCGTTCGCGGAAATCTGTCTCATGCGGAGCAAACTCAGTCCGGTATCCGGTAGTACGTGTCATATCCGGTTGCAAGTCTATCAAGGAACAGACGAGGTGGCAAAGTTCTTCGTTGAAATCGGCTAAAAATTCATATTTCTGTTCATAGAAGGGACGGAAGTCATCCTTGTAGTATTCGAAGAAGGGAGTGTGGTTATAGGCAGATTCTATGGCATTCCAGTGCAGATGCCTCCAGTTACCGTGGTCTGAAATACGTATATCGCGCATCGGGCATTTCAGGGTGCTCGGTTTGACGGTGGGGATGGAAAGGGCCAGTTCACCGTCCGGTGCAGCAATGGTACAACGGTTCCGGTAAGTCTGCTTCATATAGTGGTCATGCTGTTCGATGAATACTTTATCGTATGCCAGTAGTTTGGTATAATATTCTATGGGAGCCAAATAGGCGGAAGAAAGAAAAACTGTTTTCATCAGTATATTTACGATTAGATGATTTGCGATTTACGATTGAAGTTACTGTTCATTGTTTGTATTTTCATTTTTATTCTTTCATTTGTTTGTCATTCCACTTTTTTCCATATCCTGCCCCATCGGTAACCGCTGAAAGGTCCTGTTCCCTTTTCTTTGGAGAACCAGATGACAGACGCCTTGCCTATGATGTGGTCTTCGGGGACGAAACCGAAAAGGCGGGAGTCCGAAAGATTGATGGCATTGTTGGCACCTACCCAGTAGTAGTCTTTGGTAAAATGGCAGTGCTGCACGGGCTTGCCTTCCACATAAAGGGTGTCGTTCTTGATTTCGGCCTGTTTCTTTTCGTGAAGTACCAGGGTATTCCGCAGCAAAGTCTTGTTCCACGGATATACGCGTACGGTTTTGCCTTTGCCGGGGATTATCAGAGGTTTCAACATCTCCATGGAGTCTTCCTTGACAATCGGTTCTATCCAGCAATTCCCGTTCATGGCTTGTTCCAGCAAGTAGTGTTCATAGCGGCTGAAACTACGTATATTCTTTATTGAGTCCTGTCCCAATAGTTGGTTGGGAGCGATGGAAAGGATGGAAAGCAATGAATCCAACTGTCGTTCCCGTTGCCTGGGGTAAGAATAAAGAAACTTCTGGTCGGGTGCATTCTTTTCGGAAGGAATCACTGAAAAAAGCGAATCTATCAGCAAGGTATCTCCGGGAGTACCGATGCAACGGCTGATAAAGACTTCCCGTCGGTCGATCACGGGTTCTGAAAGATTGGCAGGATTGTTGAATACAAGAATATCCTCTTTCTGCACCGGACTGTCCGCCCAGCGATGATATCCCCATAACTTCATAAAAGGAAGTCGTAGACCGTAGCTCCACTTGTTTACAAGAATACGTTCACCCTGATACAGTGAGTTCTCCATACCGGAAGAAGGGATAAGATAGGAAGTTGCCACACAACCCCGAAGCAGCACTACGACGAGTGCCACTCCAACGATTGTAATTGCTATCTTCCACCCTTTTTTCATTTAATGTTGTCCACCCACTTGAATATCCGGTTCCAGCGTATCTTGCCATCAAACCAGCTGCGGTCTTTGTCCAGTGACAACCATACTACGATAGGCTTTCCTACGACATGGTCTTCCGGCACAAAACCCCAGTATCGGGAGTCGGCGGACTTGTCGCGGTTGTCGCCCATCATCCAGTAGTAGTCCATATTGAAAGTATAGGAGTCGGTCTTTTCACCGTTGATGTAGATGCCGTCTTCCTTGACTTCCAGTTTGTTGCCTTCATAGGCAACGATGCAGCGTTCGTAGATGGGCAGGTTATCCTCGGTCAGCTTGATGGTGGCGCCTTTGGCAGGAATCCAGATTGGGCCGTAGTTGTTGCGGTCCCATTGGGTGTAAAGGTTCAGCGGATACATCTGTCCCGAGAATTCTCCCGGTTCGATGATAATACTACTGATGAGTTTCTTGTTGCCCGAAAGGGTCTCGTACATCTTTTTAGTGAGCGGAAGATGATAGACCGGTGCCAGCCTGCCTTGGGCATCCCGGCGGTCCAATCCCATTTCAATCAGATTCTCTTCCCAGCCCAGACCGTCGGTCATCAGTGTCTGGTCCTCTTTGCTGATGCCCAGTTCACGGAACATATCATCGGTGATATAGGGCCCCGTTGTTTGTACAAAGTAGTTGAACTGCATTTCTGTAGGGTTCTCGATAGCTTTGCCGTCGATGTATACTTGTCCCTTCTTGATTTGCAATGTATCGCCGGGTAGGCCTACGCAACGTTTTACATAGTTTTCACGACGGTCGACGGGACGTATGACAATGTCACCGTACATTCTCGGATTGGAACGGATGAGGTTACGTCCGGCATTGTAGTACAAATCATAGACGGTACGTTGCTGTTTGCGTGTCAGACTGTCCATATTCACTTTGTTGGGATACACGCGTTTTCCTTCTTCGTAAGCAAGGGTATAGAAATCTGTCTGCTGGAAGTTGGTGGCTACCGTGTCGCCTGCCGGGAAGTTGAACACCACAATGTCGTTCAGTTTCACTTTGCCGAAGCCCGGTACACGTTTATATTTCCATTGGGGCCATTCGATGTACGATTTGGTGTTGAATACCGGCAGTGTATGTTGTGCCAGCGGCATGGAAAGCGGCGTATTCGGTACGCGCGGGCCATAACTCATCTTGCTGACGTAAAGGAAATCGCCTACCAACAAGGATTTCTCCAATGAGGAAGACGGTATCTGATAATTCTGGAACACATAGATATTTACGAAGTAGACGGCTACCAGCGCAAATACGATGGCATCCACCCAACTCATGATGCTGCGTACGGCAGGATTCTCCGATTTCTTCCAGAACCCCCAGGGTATCTTCTTACTGATGTAGATGTCAAAAATGAAAGGTAGTACAATCAGCCCCAGCCAGCTTTTTACCCAAACCAGAAAGGCAAGGTAGAGCAGGGTGACTATACTGAATTTAATCCATTGGGTGCGTGTTGCTTTTCTCATGATGTCTTAGTCTTTTAAAAATGGAAACAAGTCACTCATTCCCAAAGCACCTTCGTGCTTGGCGGTATATTCGGCAGCAAGGACAGCTCCCAAGGCAAATCCCCTGCGATTCTTGGCATCGTGGGTGATGGTGATGCTGTCGGCTTCGGAGTCGTAGCGGATGCTGTGGATGCCCGGTACTTCTCCTTCGCGGATAGAACTTATGGGCAGCTCATTGGCTGCACATTCCGTAGAGCCCGAGACAGTCCCGTCGGGAGCCTGGAAAGTTCCTTCTACCCATTTGTCCTTACGGTCGAGATTCTCCAGAATACCTTCGGCAAGCGTGATGGCCGTACCGCTCGGAGCGTCCATCTTGTGGATGTGATGCGTTTCGCTCATTGTCACATCATAGGCAGGGAACTGGTTCATTATCTTTGCGAGGTACTTGTTGACAGCAGAGAATATGCTTACTCCCAAGCTGAAGTTGGACGACCAGAACAGTGTTTTGCCACCTTCGGTGCAAAGCTTCTTCACTTCGTCTCCATGTTCCGCCATCCATCCCGTACTGCCGGATACCAATTTGACTCCGGCCTGGAATGCCTTCATATAGTTATTGTATGCAACCATGGGATTGGTGAACTCTATGGCAACGTCGGCGCTCTTGAAGGCTGCCGATTCAAAGTCTTCCTGATTGTCGACATCGATGATGCTTACAATTTCGTGTCCGCGGCCAAGGGCTATTTTCTCGATTTCCTTGCCCATTTTTCCGTAGCCGATTAATGCGATTTTCATTGTTTCTATCTGTTTTTATTTAGTTTATCAACAAACTATAGGTCGCAAAGATAATCTTTTTCTTACATTTGTACTCAACATTAACGTCTTGTTAACATGGAACAACTACTGCATTATGTTTGGAAGCACAAAATATTTCCTTTGTCAGCACTCCAAACAACCTCCGGCCGGCCGGTAGAAGTGATAGATCCCGGTTTGCCGAACATGAATGCAGGCCCCGATTTCTTTAATGCCAAACTGAAAATAGACGGTACGCTTTGGGTGGGCAACGTCGAAGTGCATACGCAGGCATCAGAGTGGCTGCTCCATAGGCACGACTGTGACAAGGCGTATGATACTGTCATTCTGCATGTAGTGGGCGAATCGAATTGTGATGTGTACCGCACGAACGGTGAGCTGGTTCCCCAGATGGTGCTCACCTGCCCCGACACTGTCCGTTTGCGCTATGAAGAGCTTCGGCAGACAGAGATTTATCCTCCCTGTTATTCCATCCTTGCCTCCCTTCCGAAGCTGACCGTTCACTCCTGGCTGTCCGCTTTGCAGGTAGAGCGTTTTGAGCAGAAAGCACATGTCATATCCCAGCGGCTCGAACGCTGCAATCATCATTGGGAGGATGTTTTCTTCATTACTCTTGCTCGTAACTTCGGCTTCGGGCTGAATGGGGATGCTTTCGAGGCATGGGCAAACCGCCTTCCATTCCGCGCCGTAGACAAGCATCGGGACAGTCTGTTTCAAGTGGAGGCTTTCTTCCTGGGGCAGGCAGGCCTGCTGGAGGAGGTCCCAGCGGAGGCGGATGATTATTATTTGAAACTTCAGAAAGAATTCCGCTACCTGCAACGCAAGTTCGAGCTGCCAGCTCCCATGTCCGTTGAGCAGTGGCGATTTCTGCGTCTTCGTCCCGATAACTTTCCGCATGTACGTCTGGCGCAGCTTGCCAGTCTGTATCATAAGGAGCAGGTACTCTTCTCACGTATCATGGAGGCGGAAACGCTGGAAGCGGTGAAGAAGATACTGGCTGCCAATACTTCCGTGTATTGGGAAGAGCACTTCAATTTCAGAAAAGTTTCACCCCGGAGGGAAAAGCGGGTAGGGGACGGTGCCTTGAATCTGATTGCTATCAATACGGTCATCCCGTTTCTTTATGCATACGGCCTGCACAAGGCTGATGACGTTTTGTGTGACCGTGCCACCCGTTTCCTTGAATCCTTGAAGGCCGAAAACAATCACGTAACCCGACTTTGGGATGGTGCCGGCCTGCCGGTATCTACCGCTGCTGACTCGCAGGCTCTGCTTCAACTTCAAAAGGAATATTGCGACAAGAAAGACTGCTTGCGCTGCCGGTTCGGTTACGAGTATCTGAGGCATAGATGATAATAATTATCGCCCCATGGCCTTAGCATTTTATCACTTTTATATTATCTTTGTGCGTTGAAAAATAATCCGAGTATATGAAGGCTATCCGCTTTGTTTTTTTAGTCTGTTTGCGGCACTCATGCTGACGACTTTCAATGGTCTGGCTGCCGAAGAGGAGGATTTCAGACATTCCTCCGGAAATTCACGTCCAGTGCCTCATTCCAGTATTCCCGAATCAAGTTTCCTTTGAAGTCTCCCATCGCCCTCTTGAAGGATGACGGCGAGACGGAGCAGACATTTTCCCTTCACCCGCGAGAAGTGGGCATTGCTGGACGAGGAAACGCTGAAGGAAGGACGTATTACCGAAGAGGAGGGAGGCACCTATATATCTCATTTCACTGTCGATGAACCTGCCCATAAAGAGTTCGAAGCAGGCTATGATGAATCAGAACCTTCCCTTCGTGTGGTCTTTGAACTGACGGATGGCAAGTGGTATGTCACCGACTGCTATAACGACTGGTACAACTTCGACCTCCCTATCAGTGAACTGGAAGAAACCATTCAGGCGGTACAAGAGGAAAACAAGGCTTTCGAAGAACTTCATCCCTGATGAAGCTGGGGCAGAAATCCGCCTCAATCATTATTTTATCCTTCTTCTGTACGATTTTATGCCCCCCCTTTTCCAAAAAGAGGGGTTTCTTTGTGCCGTACTAATGCATTGGAATATGCGGTTACAACTTCTTTTGCAGATTTCCAAGTAGCAAATATCGATAACCTTAAATAAACAGCCATGATGCAATTCAGTAAATGGAAAATAGGAGCGGCAGCGCTCGTTTGCATGTTGCTGCCGGGCAGTGTACATGCGCAAATCGTGAAGAATGAGCGTTTGCTTTCTTTTGAGGAGAGACAGGTTCCGGCGTTTGTCACTACGGCAGCCGGTTCGCAGTTGGGCATTAGCGACGAACATTATAGGGACGGCGACCACAGTTTGAGCTGGACTTTCGAGCCGGGTGCCGCACTGTCCATCAAGAAAGACTTGAAGTTTGAGAAGAAAGACCCGACGGGGAAAGACACCTATCTTTCGGCTTTCATCGTATGGGTGTACAATGAGCAGGCCCAGGACAAGCAGATTCGGTTTGAGTTCTTGAAGGATGGCAAGGTATGCACCTCTTTTCCTTTTGGCATCAACTTCACCGGTTGGCGCGGAGCATGGGTATGTTATGAACGCGATATGCAAGGTACCCCGGAAGAAGGGATGGACGAAATCCGAATTGTAGCCCCCGACGTGAAGGGGAAACTCTTTTTCGACCATCTGATTACTGCCAGCAAGGTGGATGCCCGCCAGCAGACTGCCGACTTACAGGTACCGTTTGTAAATAAGGGAACCACCAACCACTGGCTGATTATCTACGAACACTCCTTGTGGAAACCGGACATCCCTCTGACAGACGTGACCGAGGCGCAGAAGCAGGATATACGGATTATGGAGAAACGTTTCCGCGACATGCTCTACACGCCTTCCGCACTTTCGGAGAAGGAGATGCAGTCCATCCGTAAGAAGTATGATTTTTATCGGATTACCTACAAGAACGGCAAGGTAGCAGGACGTCCTATCTATTTCGTACGTCACTCCGAGGCATACGAACGTATGGTACCCGATTGGGACAAAGATATGTTCTCCAGACTGGGGATAGAGATAAGCGACTATTTCAACCTGATGAAACGCATCGCCATCGCCTACGACAATGCGGAGGATGCGGCGCTGAAACACGAGTTGAAGCAGAAATTCATCGCCATGTACGATAACGCCACCGACCAGGGTATTGCCTACGGCAGTTGCTGGGGAAATATTCACCATTACGGATATAGTATGCGCGGTCTGTTTGTGTCTTATTTCTTGATGAAGGACGTGTTGCGTGAGGCTGGTAAGCTGGAAGAGGCGGTACGTACGCTCAACTGGTATGCCATCACCAATGAGGTATATCCCGAACCTGCCGTCAACGGTATTGATATAGATACGTTCAACACCAAGTTGCAAGGCCGCATAGCCAGCATCTTGATTATGGAAGATACACCGGAGAAACTGCAATACCTGCGTTCCTTCTCCCGTTGGCTGGACAAAGGCTGCCTTCCTGCGCCGGGACTGGCCGGTTCTTTCAAGCAGGACGGTGCCTGCTTCCATCATTGCAACAATTATCCTGCCTATGCAGTGGGCGGTCTGGACGGTGCCACTAATATGATTTACTTGCTGAGTGGTACCGAGTTCCGCCTGTCCGAGCAGGCACACGAGACGGTGAAGAAAGTGCTTCTCACCATGCGTTTCTATTGCAACTTGAAGCAATGGCCTCTCTCCATGTCCGGGCGCCATCCCAACGGGGGAGGAAGCCTGATACCTATCCAATATGCCACGATGGCCATTGCCGGTACGCCGGATGGCAAGCAGAAATATGACCCCGAAATGGCTGCTGCCTATCTGCGCCTGGTTGCCTATACAGAAGCTCCGGACAAGAATGCGCCCGACTATCTGCCGAAGGCTTCTACCCGCCACGAATTGGAAATGAAGAAGTTGCTCGAAGCCCAAGGCTTCCGTCCGGAACCCGACCCGCAAGGCAATCTGGCTTTGGGTTACGGTTGTGTATCCGTACAGCGTCGTGACAACTGGGCTGCCGTAGTTCGCGGACATTCCCGTTATCTCTGGGCTGCCGAGCACTATCTTCCCGCCAACTTCTATGGCCGTTATCTGGCACATGGCAGCATGCAGATTCTTACCGGAAAACCCGATTGAAATGGTTACTTTTTGCCACCAGTGGCTGGCAGGAAGCCGGTTTCGACTGGAATCGTATTCCGGGTGTCACGAGCATCCATCTGCCTTTCGACCAGTTGCGTGCCCGGGTATTGAATGTCGATACCTTCTCCGGTATGGAGGAGATGCTCTATTCCGATGAGGCTTTTGCCGGCGGTTTGTCCCAGGCACATCTGAACGGTAACTTCGGTATGGTGCTGCATGAACATGATAAGTATAACGGTTCTCACCGTGCCCGCAAGTCGTTCCACTTCTTCGATGGCACCATTGTATGCCTCGGTACGGACATCGAAAACCTGAATACCGAATATCCTACGGAAACTACCGTGTTCCAGCTTGCCGCCACCACTCCCGAAACCCGTCAATACTGGGAGTCCTATCAGAGTGACGGACAGACTTATATAGACCCTAACGGCGTAGGTTATTACATTTCCAAAGCCTCCCGCCCTGCTGCCCGGTACGAGAAGAACTTTCCGCAAGTGACCGTGGGCGAGCGTAGCACCAAGCCTACTTCCGGTGATTGGGTGTCCTTGACATTGCAACATGGCAAAGCCCCGAAAGGCGCTTCCTACGAATATGCAGTGCTGCCCCACACGGATGCTGCCGCTTTGAAGGCATTCGCCAAGAAACCCACTTACAAGATTCTCCGGCAAGACCGCAACGCCCATATTGTACGCTCTCCGGCAGACGGTCTTACTTCTTACGTCTTGTTCGAGACGCCGCAGACTCTGCCCGACGGTGGATTGTTGCAGAAAGCCGATACATCGTGCCTTGTCATGATACGCGAATATAAGGACAAGCTTCTTCTGACTGTCTCCCAGCCCGACCTGGCCTTGTATCGCGGTCCGAGTGACGAGGCTTTCGACAAAGACGGAAAACGTATTGAGCGCAGTATCTATTCACGCTCGTGGACTGACAATGAGAGTCAGGAGATTCCCGTAACCGTTACTTTGAAGGGACAGTGGAAGGTTACCGAGACGCCCTATTGCAAGGTGGTGTCGGCAGACAAGAAGCAGACAGTGTTGCGCTTTACTTGCCGGGATGCTGCAAGCTTAGAGGTAGAGTTAAAGAGGTAGGGAGAGTATAGGTTAGACATTGATACTGAATACCCACAACACCCGGATGTTTTACCCCATAACATCCGGGTGTTTTACTATAAAACATGGGGATGTTTTGGGGTAATACATCCCCATGTTTTGGGTGAATACATCCGGGTGTTGTGGGTATTCGGTATAGGAGTCTTAGCCTTTCTCTCCTATAGAGAAAGATACTGGAAACGGTTGTTTAATATGTTCCGAGCAGATTGCTTACTGCTGACTGATAGTTTGCCAGTTTACTGGTCTTATGAATGGTCTTTCTCGCTTTGCGGTCTCCGTCCGGTAACAGATACTCCCAGAAACTTTTCATTTTCATTAATAACTGTGCCTCACCGCCTTGTAGTAGCTCTTGATAGGCGTTGAAGACCTCGGTGTGCAGTTGCCCCACCTTTTTCGCCATTTCATCGGAAGAAATCGGGGTTCCTTGCTTGTATTCCAGCGCCAGAGCAGGATTGGCTAGCAGCCCGCGGCCGATGACGATACCTGCCAATCGGGGGAACCGTGTGGTGATAGAACGGATATCTTCCACGGTATGCAGGTCGCCGTTGTAGAACAGAGGGCGGGTGCACTCTTTGTAGAAAGCTTCAAATCCCTTCAGGTCTACCTCTCCTTTGTATTGCTGCTTGCCCAGACGCGGGTGCAGGATGATGTGTGCGAGGGGGAGTTCGTTGAATAGCGGTAGCAGGGCAAGACACTCCTCCGCCTGCTCCCAACCCAGACGCAGCTTCACGGAGAAACGGATGTCGGGATGCCGGTCGATGGCTTCGGAGAGCAGCGCTTTCACTTCTTCGGGATAGGGCAGCATGCCGGAGCCATTGTGGCGCCGGGCCAGCATCGGAAAAGGACAACCCAAATTGATGTCCGCTTCCCGGTATCCTTTTTCGATGAAAAGGGACATTATGTGCTCCAGCTTGTCCGCATCCGGAGCAATGAGCTGGGGGATGAGGTGCAGGCCCGGATTGTGGTCCGGCTCAATGTCACGGGCATCTTTCCGCCGGATTTCTCCGTGCTCCATGCGTACGAAAGGAGAGTAATAGGTCTCTATGCCGCCAAAGATGCGTGCATGCGCTCGCCGGTAGACGGCATCGGTGTAGCCTTGTAGCGGGGCGAAGTGGATAGGTAATATGTTCTCGTTCATGGCTGCAAAGATACATATTTTTCTTTCTAGTAGGAAGCTGTGCTACTTTTTCCGGCTTCTTCTTTTTGCGGCATTTCAAGCAATATTTGTTTGGCTTGTCCGTTTTGAATCAGTGTTATTGTTGCTTTTTCAGGATTTTCCGATTCACAACGTGGATTTGCGATATGTATTCTTTTTCTTTTTCCTTCCACAAAAGGGCACAAGGGGTATCTGTCGCAAGGATGTCACCATTTTCAAGTTTCAGTTCCCCTGGTTGATAGAAGATGATTTCTGTTATTCTTAATTTTTCATGACGTACAGCTTGTGTTTTTTCCGTATTGGCAAGTACTTTTATCGGCAACTTTGCAGCATATTTTGCGGCAGCGGATGTGCTAGGGATGCTTGGGTGTACCACGTAGGCGTATTTCCCTTGCTGCGGGCGGATGCCGTGATTGGCGTTCAAACTGAACAGTGCCGTATCACAAGTTATTTTGTACTCGGTTTGGGGCAGCAGATTGAAGTAGGCGGTCTGTCCGTGGAGTATCCAGTCTGCAACGGTCTGTATGGAGCCGTTCTTCAGAGTCTGTTTTTTCCCATTTGTCATGTACTGTACCTTCCCGTTGCGGTTACATTGGTTGAGAGTGGTGAATACTTCGGCTTTTCCTTTGGCGTTGCAGATGCCTGCCCCAAGGCATACAAATTCTTCATCGAAATAGAACCAGGCTTTGTGAGCTTGTAATCCGCGGCGGTCTAAAATCATGCCGCAGGTTCCATAAAGACTGTCGCTGACACCTCCGGCAAAACAGTTTCCGTTATTGCCGCCTTCACCCCAATCGGGAATGGGAAGGGGGGCATTGTCTTGTTCGGCAGTAATGCCGGGATATTGGCGGTTGTTGAATATCTTAAAGAAATTGCCGTCATACTCGTGTCCGGTGACAAAAAAGATAATTTACTCCGTTGGAGGCATAATAGTTGAACTCACCATCACCGTTGCCGGCCTCGTTGCCTACGGTACGGGTGGAGGTCATGCGTGAACTGGTCATATAATTGTTGCGGCGGTGTACCATGTAGTCGAAACGCCAGAACATGCGGTTACCCGTCAGGCTGTTGTCTCCACCGATGTGTTGCAGTGCTTGCTTCATGTTGTTGCGTGCATCGGAGTTGCTCAACTTGCAGATTCTTTCGGCCAGAACTTTTATGGCAGAGGAGTATTGGTTGCTGCTGATAAAGCGTCCTGCATTGTTGGGGTCATGCTGCTTGTTGTAGAATATCCATTGTACGCCGTCGGTGAAGAGGCGTTGCAATAATTCCAGTCCGGGGCTTTGGAAACGGGTATCCTTGCAGAGTTCCAGATAAGCGAGGGTGGAGTTAACGAATTCTTTGCCGTAGCTGGTGAAGTAAAGTTGCCGTCCATGACCGCAATGTTGCCCGAAGAGATAGTCAGGTTGTATGCCTTCGGAGGGTTGTATGGTGAGCAGTTGCGTCATCCGTTCTTTGAAGTCTTCCATCTGGCTTTCGTTCTCGGTCAGGATGCTGGCGGCAAATGACCCCATGATGATGTCGGCGCCGTTGGCTCCTGTCATGTGTGAGGGGGCGGCATTCTCGTAGCTCCAGCGTAGGTATTTGATGGTCTTGTCAAAAAGTTCTGGATTTTCATTGATTTCGCGGCTCATCAGCACTACGCTGGTAGATAGTTCTTTGGGATAGGGGATGTAACGATACCACCAGTTTTTGGCTTGATGGTTGGTGTCTATCCAGAAGCGGAGCGCTTTAAGATAAGACTCTTTCAGCGTTTTGTCATGGTAGAATGTGTTCTCTGGATGTTGGTAGGCGCAGGCCAGGGCGATGAGGTTTTTGTACATGCTTGCGTGGGGAACCGTCGGTAGCGCGATAGTTGAGGGTGACGAATGCTCCTTCTGGTGAGAGGGATTTCATCAGTCCGCCAATAGTTTCTTTCGATGTGTTCCGGTCGAGGTACTTTTCGTACATCCGGTTGTAGATGGTCTTGAAGTCGGAGGCATGGGCACGAATACCTGTCAATGTAATGCACAAGGCAATTGCTGCAATGAGTTTGATGTTATGGGTTTTCATGTTGATATTCTTTGTTATATTAGGGGATTTATGAATCAGGGAAGAGCCTCGCGGTTCCTCCCTGACAAAGTTAATTGATTAAGGTCTATAAAAATTACTTAAGGTTAGAAGTTTTGTGTTGATAGAACGTTTTTATTTCATTATTCGGTTACCATCACTTTATATTCACGTACCACGGAAGATTCTTGTTTGTAGTTTCCATTGGTGGCTACAAAGGTGGCTGTGTAGGTACCGGGAGTCTTGTAGGTATATTGATAAGAGTCAAGACTCTGGGTAACGTTCTTCAATCCGGTGCCTGCGTCGGGGGAACATGCGTTGACAACAAACAGATTGGAAACCAGCCAGCTATATTTTAATTCAGTATTGGCGTTGGAACTATGAATGAAGAAAGCGTTCATGTCCTTGAAGTTCCAGATACCGGAAGTGTTGTTGGTGACTGTGCCATAGGCACGGTTGGAAGTCATACTCTTCTGGTCGCTCAGGTTATGACGGTGCAACATATTGATAGGGGTGAAGCCGAAAGATCCGGCGGTGAAAGTCGTCTCTTGTCCCTTGGACATTTGGTTCAATATCTGCATGTTGCTAAAAGTAAATCTCGTTTGTGCCACACTGTTGGTTTGACCGCGATAGCAGATGGCTATGGCAATACGTTTGCCCAAATAGGGCTTCATGTCTATGGCAAAGTCTTGTGCTTTGGTTGCAGTAGGGAAATCGGAAGCCGGGATCAATGTTTCCCAAGCGTGTTGCTCCACCAGTACGGAGTCGGCTTCAAAGTTCCCTTTTTCTATGCCGGGAAAGTCGGAGGATACATACATGGTGAGTATGTTTGCTGGATTTCCATATTGTGGGGTCAGCTTGAATTTCAAAGTTGAAGTTTCCACCTCACTTTCGTCTACTGTAGTACGTTCTCTGTATTTATATTCTTTTCCGGCTTCACCGCTGTAAAAAGTGAGGAAGTCCGGGTCACCCTTGAAATGAAACTCCACCGGAGTTCCGCTTTTTACGGTGATGGTCTGACCGTCGAAACTGACACCGTTTCCGGTTGCCACATTTACATCCAGTTCTGCATCTTTAGTGAATTCGCTTTCGCAGGAGGCAAAAGTGAAACTTGCAATGCTGATAGCTATCAATAGTTTATTTAGTTTCATGATATGATTCATTTATTTGGAACGATTATCTTTGTTTCACTCATTCGATTACCAACCAGGATTATTCTGGGTGATGGCTTTGTTTACTGACATTTCACTGTCCGGTATGGGGAAGTAATTGTAAGCGTCTGTTATCTGGAAGAAGGTATAGACGCTGTAGCTAGGTCCCGTAGCCCAGTTGGCATTGGCGCCTTGAAGGGCACGGGGAGCTAATTCATTCATGTTTTTCACATATTCACCCCAGCGGATAAGGTCGTAGCGGCGGGTATGTTCAAAGCAGAGTTCCATAGCACGTTCATCTTTCACTGCCTGACGGAAGGCTTCTTTGCTGAGGCTTCCTTCTTCATAGGGAGCGATGCCGGCACGATTACGCACGTCGTTCAAACATTTGTAAGCCAGTGTAGTGGGAGAGGAGCTAATTTCATTCTCTGCTTCGGCCACCATCAGTAATACGTCCGAATAGCGTAACAATGGGAAGTTGAGTGAAGTGTAGTTCTTGTTCTTTTTGGTGCCGTATGCCTCATATTCTCTGCGGTATTTTCCGCAAGCACGTGAGTAGTTCTTTTCTGAGTCGGCTTCGGTTTTCTCGTAATCTCCCGTTTTCTTGGAAGAATCACCTTCGCCATAGCTGTAAGACACATCCCAATATTGGTTTTTCACTTCTTCCAGCTTACCGTACTCGAATTGGCGTCCTGTAACGCCTTTCTTGCTTACGGCCTCCACGTATTCGAATGGCGCAATATTCCAGTTCATACGGTTGATGTCTCCATTATCCTTGTAGAGTTCATATAGTTTCGGAGTTGACCAGAAGTATGCGTAGCCAAATCCGGGATCTTTAGCGTCTATTAAAGATTGATCGTTGGATTCGTCAGGACATTTGATGCCTATCAGGTTTCCGATACGTCCTTCTGCTCTGACTTCGGAAGTATAGTCTCCGGCAAACTCTGCTCCCAGATACTTTCATTGGCTGTAGTATTGTATTGGTTAGAACAAAGGTCGATGAATACATCCCAGTAGTTGGCTGCTAAGCCATGTCCTTCGCCCATTACCTTTTTGTGCATAGGTGCTGGCTTGCTTGAAATAAGTTTTGAATGGCTGTAGCGTCTCCGTTGGCATTGTCTCGGAAATGCTCGCCGGCACGGAATAAATAGACACGTGCCAGAATATCCCCATGCTGCAGAGCGTGAAACATGTCCCGGCTTGTAGCCTAGTTCTGCGGCTGTAGCAAGACCTTCAGCGCATTCAGACATTTCGGTGGTGATGAAATCATAGATAGTCTGCTTGTCTGTACGGGGAATGTCAAGTCCCGTTACACTACTGGTGGAAGTTGTCTTGAAGGGAACGTCTCCCCAGCCTTGTACCAGTGTGAAGTAGTAGTAAGCGCGCATGAAACGTGCTTCTGCTGTGTACTGTAGGAGCAATTTGTCGGATATGTCTTTGCTTTTGTCAATATTCTCAAGAAACGTATTGGCACGGTCGATACCCGTATAGAGTGTTTGCCAAAGATTGCTGAATTGCGGTGAACTTGAATTGGCATTGTTACAGGCAATCGCACCGCTGGTTTGCGGATTGCGACCACCACCATAATGGGACAAGTCATCAGCACCCGTCATGAACATGTATTCGTTTCCGTAGAAGTTCTGTGAGGTCAGTGGGGCGTATACAGAGGTCAGGAATGAGAGAGCTTCATCCGCATTATTAAAGTAATTGTCGGGAGTCAGCTTAGTAGGTTCTTTGTCCAGAAAATCGCAGGAGACCATAGCCAGACAAGTCAAAGATAGTATTATTGTTTTTATTGTTTTCATATTATATTTCAGTGCTTTAATGGGATTAGAAACCTAAATTGATACCGAAACTTACGGAGAGTGCACGTGGGTAAGACGAGAAGTCGAGTCCCGGAGTCAGACCTCCGCTACGGATAGATACTTCAGGGTCGTACCCGGAGTATCCGGTGATGGTCCAAAGATTTTGTGCAGCTACATAAAGGCGTGCATTATCAATCTTATACTTCTTCAGGAAAGTTTTTGGTACGGTATAGCCCAATGTTACGGTTTTCAGTCGCAGGAATGAGGCATCTTCTACTACACGTGAAGAAATCACGAGGTTAGAACTTGAGTTGGTGGCTGCCGGAATATCACTGTTCGGGTTTTCCGGTGTCCAGCGGTTGGTATAGCTGGCATATTGGTTCAGCTCACGTTTCTTTTGGAAACCGCTATCGAAGAACAGACGGTTGGCATTCAGAACGTCATTGCCATAGCTCCATTGGAAAAACTACGCTTAAGTCAAAGCCTTTATATTCGAAGTTGTTGGTGAAACCTCCGGTATGGATGGGCAGACCGCGTCCTATCATGGTACGGTCGTTAGTGTCGATGATGCCGTCACCGTTCAAGTCTTTGTACTTTGGCATACCGGGCTGTGTATTGCTTTCGCTCACGTAGTGGGGAATGTTACCTTTCAGCGTATAACTGCTACCGCTTTTGTCAAAGTCATCGTACTTGTAAGTGCCTTCGTAGATATAGCCGTAAATCATACCCATCGGTTGGCCTATCTTGGCAATGTAGTTGGGCTGGCTGTTAAAGTTCTGGTCAAAATGTGGCAGTGCTCAATAAACTGGTTTGGTTTTCAGCGAGTTCCAACACTTTGTTCTTGTTAAAGGAGATATTGAAGTTGCTGCTCCATTTGAAGTCTTTATTGTCTATATTCACTGTGTTCAAAGTCAATTCAATACCGTCATTGCGCACCTTACCGATGTTTTTCATGGCTGTCAGATAACCCGAAGAGTAAGGAAGAGTGGCATCCAGCAACAAGTCGCGCGTAGTTTTGCGATAGAGGTCGGCAGTAAAGCTGATACGTTCGTCAAAGAATCCCAGGTCAAGACCCAAGTTCCACTGTTCGGTGGTTTCCCATTTTAAGTCCTCATTGGGTAGAGAGATGGGGGCTACACCGACGTTGGCGTTATTGCCGTCAAAAGGGATATACTGTGTTATTCATGCTGGTAGTGGCATGGCTTTTAATCATGTCCAGCAAGGCAAGGTAGTCGTATTCACCGATACGGTTGTTACCCGTAAGCCCCCAGCTCAGGCGAAGCTTACCACTTGAAAGCCATTTCTTGTAGTCCTTCATGAATTCTTCTTCGGAGAAGCTCCATGCCAGTGAGCCTGAGGGGAAGTAGCCGTAACGGTTTTTCTTACTGAATTTAGAGGAACCGTCGGCACGGAATGAAGCAGTGGCATAATATTTGGATTTATAGTTGTAGTTCACACGTCCCAGATAAGACAGCATAGACCAGGAAGACAACGTGGAAGTACTCTTGTCAAAAGTACCTTGGCTCATGCCTGCCATACCTAGTGATTCGTTGGGAATCTGCTTCATGCGTAATGAGTAATATTCATAGTCAGAGTTCTGTAATGTCACACCGAGCAATGCATTCAGGAAGTGCTTGCTTTTGAAGTTAGTCTGATAGGTCAAGATGTTTTCATTCAACCACGTCAAACGTTGCTGGCGCACTACTTCTGCATTCACTTTGTCGGTAGATGTAGGACCACCGTAACGGGTCTTGGAATTGTTGAAGGTATCTGAATGGCGGTTGTCATAAGTCCATCCACCGGACACTTTCAGTTTCAGCCCCTTGATAAACTCATATTCTACGTAGCCATTTAGCTGAAGATTGTTGACGTAGTACTTGCGGTAAGCGTTCTTCAGGTCGGCGATGGGGTTGAAACGGTAGTCGTTCGATGCATCTATGTCATCGTCCACAAGATCATTCAGCAGAGAGTCAAGAGACTTACCGGGGTAGTTAACCGGACGATACCCCCATACACTATAGAAGAGGTTATTCATGCCGGAGTAAGAACTTGAAGAAGGAGATGAGCCACTCTGGATGGAACGAGAGAAGTTGGAATTGAAGTTTATGGTCAGCTTACCGCGTTTTACCAAAGTATTCAGACGGCTTTGCAGACGCTCGTAATTGGAGTTGAGCAGGATACCATCTTGGTCGTAATAAGAAAGGGATGCATTGTAGCGTATACCTTCCGAACCGCCGGACAGACGAACATTATGGTTTTGCTGCCATGCAGTGCGGAAAATTTCGTCTTGATAGTTGTTTTGGGCAATGCCTTGGTAGTCGTCCAGCGTCCATTGATGTCCCTCGTATAGCGGAAGGTATTTTTCAGTGGCACGGGTAGGATCTACTTCGAGTTGTAGTTTCACGTAATCATAAGCATCCATCATGTCCAGCTTTTTAGTAACGGTGGAGATACCGAAGCTGCCGTCATAGCTGAGTTGTGGTTTACCTACTTTTCCCTGCTTGGTGGTGATGATAATGACACCGTTGGCACCACGCGCACCATAGATGGCTGTGGCCGATGCATCTTTCAATACATCAGTCGATTCGATGTCGTTTGGGTTGATAGCAGCTGCTACGCGTGCATCTTCCACTGGGAAACCATCGATGATATAAAGTGGGGTATTGTCTTGTGTTAGCGAGTTGTTACCGCGGATGGTGATGGTCATCGTACCGCCAGGCATACCTTCACCTGAGCTTACGTTTACACCAGCGATACGGCCGCCCAATGTCTGGTCGAAAGACGCAGAAGGAGTCTTGAGCAAGTCGCTCATGTTGACTTTGGATACAGAACCGGTCAAGTCTTTCTTACGAACTTCCTGGTATCCCACAACAACCACCTCATCCAATGCCTGGGCATCTTCTTCCAATGTGATATTGAATGTCTGCTGCTCACCTACTTTGATGTCTTGGGTCTTGTATCCAATAAAAGAAAATTTGAAGGATATCGGAGGATTTTACGTTACCCAATGTGAACTTTCCTTCCAGGTCAGTAGTAGTTCCGTTGGTGGTTCCTTTCACAACAACGCTGACACCGGGTAATTCTCCCATGGCGTCAACAACTTTACCGCTTACTTGGCCTCCAGTCTGTGCGTGTATACCGAGTACACAGCAAAAGAGCATTGCAAGTAGCATAAAGGTTACTTTCTGTTTCATAAATATTAATTTAATTAGTTATTAATAAAGGCTGTTTCTTCGTTTTGTACTCACTTTAGAGTTGAATCACATCGCAAATGTAGGAGATGGAATATACAAATGCCTTAGTTAATAGTTCGCAAAAAGTACGAATTCGTACAAAACTTGCGAGCAACCACACTCTTGTACTTTTATCTCCTTTCGCTTTGATTCTTTGCTTCCTTCACCTCTTTCAGTAGGATGGAGAGGGCTTTTACCTTGTCCGGATGAGCTTCTGCCACATTGTCTTTTTCGGACGGATCGATGGAAAGATTGTACAGTTGAGGCTGTGGGGCGTTTCCCATTTCTGTTTTCGTCCAGTACTCCAGTGCCGGTTTGTTGCTGGGCTCTATGTATTTCCAGTCTCCCTGGATAATGGAGAGTGTATTGTCCAGATTCTGTTGTACAATATAGTCACATCCGGCAGTATCGGTTCCCAGGAAGTTGCTGAGCTGGTCGCGGCTGTCGGGAGCGATGCCTGCTTCCAGCGGATGGTTCAGCAGGGCGGCGAATGAAGCGTATACATCAATCATGGAGAAGAGGGCTTGTTGTTTGCCGGGCTTGATGCCATTGGGCCAGCGTACAATGAAGGGAATGCGGGTACCGGCATCGAAAGCGCTGTACTTCCCACCGCGGTAGTGCTTCATGGGAGTATGGCCATTCAGCAGTTCGTGTGCCTGGTCCTGATAGCCGTCGTCTATGACGGGACCGTTGTCACTGCAGAATACAAAAATAGTGTTGTCGGCAATGCCGAGGCTGTCCAGGGTGTGCATGATTTCACCCACAGTCCAGTCCAGCTGGAGGATGACGTCGCCACGTACGCCCAAACCGCTCTTGCCGGCGAAACGTGGATGTGGCACGCGGGGAACATGTACATCTTGCGTACCCATATAAAGGAAGAAAGGTTCGTCTTTATGGGCTGTGATGAAGTTCTTGGCCTTGTCTGTAATCACGTCGGCAATGTCTTCGTCTGTCCAAAGGGCGGATTTACCGCCGGTCATCCAGCCGATGCGGGGGATGCCGTTGATGATGGTGTTATTGTGCCCTTGGCTGGGTTTTCATCTTGACGAGTTCGGGGTTTTCGAGACCGGTGGGCCAGTCACCGACCTTGTGGTCGTAGCTCACCGTGATAGGGTCGTTGGGGTCGAGGCCCACTACATGTCCGTTCTCTACAAAGACGCAGGGAACGCGGTCGACGGTAGCGGGGATGATGTATTCATAGTCAAAGCCGATGTCTTGGGTGTTCGGTTTGATGGAGTGGTTGAAGTCTGTACCGCCTTTAGGACCCAGGCCGAGGTGCCACTTGCCCACTGCTGCAGTGGCGTAGCCTTCTTCCTTGAACATATCGGCCATAGTGACGCAGGCGGTATCGATGATGAGTTCGGAATTGCCCGGAGCAATGCCGGTATTCTTCTGTCGCCAGGGATACATGCCTGTCAGCAGGCCGAAGCGGGAAGGGGTGCTGGTGGAAGAAGTGGCATAAGCGTTGGTAAACTGCATGCCTTGTCCGGCAAGGCGGTCGATGTTGGGAGTGCTTACTTTGGTGGCACCGTAACAGCTCAGGTCGCCGATACCCAGGTCATCAGCAATCAGATATACTACATTGGGCTTCTGCGGCGAGTGCTCCGAAGTCTTGTCTTTAGGTTGGCTTCCGCATCCCGCTATCAGGGCTGCACCGGGAATCAGAGACCACAAGGGGGAAAAATGCTTCATAGTTCTTTGACTTTAGATTGTAATTCTGAGGTCAAAGGTAAGAGGTTTTGTGGAATCGGGTGTATGAGGAAGTACAAGGGAAGGGAGAAAAAGTACAAACCGTATCATGCGATGGCTTGATGTACAATATTAAGATGTCTCTTCACTGTCTTCCGTACTTTCCTCTCCTCCATTCTCTCCTTTGCGGTAGGCCAGCGGGCTGACATGGTAAATGTCCTTGAAGCATTTGGAGAAATAGCGTGAAGAACTGAAACCTATCCGGTCCGCAATTTCAGTGATATTCAGTTCCGGATTGTTGCGCAGCATCAGAGCGCCTTTCTTCAGGCGGATGGTCAGGATAAAGTCATTCGGAGTCTGTCCGGTGATAGCCTTCAGCTTGGTGAACAGATTGGTGCGTGCCATTGCCATTTCACGGGCAAAGACGTTGACGTTGAACTCCGTATCGTCCAGATGTTGCTCGATGACTGTCATGGCGCGGTCCAGAATCTCTTTGTCTATGGGGTTGGTGGCAAGCATCTGTACAAAGGGCCTTTGCGGTTTGCCTTGCTGGAAATTTTCTTCCCTGCAGAAGGATGCGCGAGTTTACGAGGTTGTTGCAACGAGAAATCAATAGATTGGTGTTGAATGGCTTGGTGATATAGTCGTCCCGCACCGATGCGCAGTCCCTCGATATTCTGTTCGATGGCAGTACGTGCCGTGAGCAGTACCACGGGAATGTGGCAGGTGTTGAAGTCACTCTTTATCTGTTTGCACAGTTCCGTTCCCGACATGTTGGGCATCACTACATCGCTGACTACGATATTGGGCATTTCGCTACGCACCAGTGTAAGTCCTTCCGCTCCGTCGGCCGCAGTCAGTACTTCGTAGAACGGCTTGAAGATACCTGCCAGCATGTCGCGGATGGAGTCGTTGTCTTCCACTATCAGGATTTTTGCATCCGGGAGCCGTTTGATGGGAGCATTCTCTTCCAGCTCTGCCTTGAGCAAGGCATCGTTTTCCGGTTTGGGAATTTCTATTTGTTGCACACTGTCTGCATTCTTATTTATTTGCTCTTCGTCAAACTGTGCGTTCCCCAATTGCAGGTTTACGATGAAGCTGCTGCCTTTGCCCAGTTCGCTTTCCACACGGATGGTGCCGTGATGGAGCTCCACGATACCCTTTGTCAATGCCAGGCCGATACCCGTACCCGTCTTGCTTGCATCCGTAGAGTCCATTGGGTCTATCTGGTAGAAGCGGTCGAATATCTTGTCCACTTCCCGGGCATCTATGCCGCTGCCGGTATCGGTCACACGGATGACGGCATTGCTGCCTTCGGTCTTGATGCTGAGGGTGATGCTGTCTTCCGCCTTGGTATGCTTGACGGCGTTGGACAGCAGGTTGTTTATCACTTTCTGCATCTGTTTTTGGTCATACCACACTTCGAGGCTGTCTGTTTCCTTTTCGAAGTAGAGGCTGATTTGTTTGGCGCTGGCATATTCCAGGAAAAGCAGATAGTTTTCGTATAGGAAGTTCACGATGTTGTGTGGGCTTACCTTTATCTTCATGTGCCCTTGTTCCTGCTTGCGGAAGTCGAGCAGCTCGGTGATGAGTTCCCGTAGCTGTATGCTGTTCTTGTAGATGCCCAACACCTTGTTATATATGGCAGGCGTGAAGTTCTGGAGTTGCATCAGCGTTTCCACTTGTGCCACGATGAGCGTCAGCGGGGTGCGGAATTCATGGGAAATGTTGGTGAAGAAACGTAGCTTTGACTGGTTCAAGGCCTCTACGTCACGGATGTGCTTCTGTTCGTACTTCAGTGATTCACGCAACTTGATTCTCGACTTGTAGGTACGCACCAGATACCAGAGCAGGATTCCCGTCACTATCAGGTAGATAAGATAGGCAAGGGGAGTCTTGTAGTAGGGAGGCAACACGTGTATGGTCAGGTGGACTTGCGGACAAAGGCTCTCGTCTTTTCCGTTGGGCTTTATAATCAAGTTATAGGTTCCTGCGTTTAGGTTGGTATAAGTGATGTTGTGTAGTCCACGAGTGCTGTTCCAATCGTTGGAGAAGCCTTCCAGTTTATAGATGATGTCGTCTTTGTTGGCGGCTACATAGTTTGAAGTGGCGAACTCTATGCTGAACATGGACTGGTCAGCGTTGAGCGTAATCTCGGGGGTGCAGTACAAGGCTTGCTGCAGGATACCGGTCTCATCTCCCACTTGTATTTCCGTTCCGTTCACAATGAGGCGGGAGAGGATGATTTTGTAGGGTTTCGGCGTGAAGTTCAACTCCATTTCATGGAAGGAAATCATTCCCTGCGTGCCTCCCAGGAATATTTCTCCGTCACGGGTCACGCAAAGGGCATTCTCATTGACGGCAGTCATTGGGAAACCGTTTTCGGCACTGTAGTTCAGGAATACCTTCTGCCGGTAGTCGAAGATGGAGAAGCCTTCGTTGGTGATGAGCAGCAGTTTGCCGCTGGTGGGGGATTCCTGCGTCTCGTAGATGCAGTCGCTGGAAAGACCGTTCTTCGCTTGGTCAAAGTTCTCGAAGTCGTTGCTGGCAGGGCGGTATAAGTCCAGTCCGCTGCCCGAAGTGGCGAACCACAGATTGCCTTTGCTGTCTTGGGTAATGTTGTTTACATTGTTGTTGCTGATGCTGTGTGGGTTGGCAGTATCATGGCGGTAGTTGGTCAGTTTGCCGGTATCGAAACGGTAGCTGAACACACCTTCGCCCGTGGCTGCAATCCAGAGCGTACCGTTGCTGTCGAAAGTGATGTCTGCCACCATCTTGATTCTTTTGCCTTCTTTGCTGTCCTGGAACAGTTGTTGGCATTTCCCGTTGGCAGGGTCGAAGAGGCAGATTCCGTTTTGGGTGGCCACTACCAGCTGGTGCTGATAAGGCACGATGTCGCGGATGATGTCGGAAGGCAGGGTTTCCGGATTGTCTGCTTCCATGCGGTAGTGTGTGAATCGGCCTGAGTGTATGTCCAGTCTGTTCAGTCCGCCCAGATGGGTTCCTATCCAGATGATGTCTTTGGAGGCATCATAATAGAGAGCCTTGATGTTGTTATGGGAAATGCTGTTGGGACCGCTTCCCGGGCGGAACCATTTGAATTCACGGGTACGGCGGTTGTAATAGTTCAGTCCGCCCCCTTCGGTGCCAATCCACAGATTGCCGTTCTTGTCTTCGATGGTGCGGCCTACAACCGGATTGCTCAGTCCTTTCTTTTCGATGGGCGAATACATATAGCGGCTGTATATCTCGTACTCGGGGTTGAAATAGTTGACACCGCCAAAGTAGGTCCCCAGCCACAGCGTTCCTTGGTTGTCCTTTACGATGCACCAGATGGAAGAGTGTGTCAGTCCGTCGCTCTGGGCATCACTGGCAGTGTGGTTCTGGAAGAGTCCCGTACTTTTGTCATACCGGTTCAGACCGTTGAAGGTTCCAATCCAGATGTTTCCCAGATTGTCTTCACAGCAGGCTCGCACGAAGTTGGAAGAGATGCTGTAAGGGTTCTTTGCGTCGTATTCAAAGATTTCGATGGTTCCGTCGGTTTTTACATGGTGCAGCCCTTCTTTCCAGCTGCCAATCCATAACTCGCCTTCGCTGTCTTGGTATATGCTGGTGATGTTGCCTTTCAGGATGGGGTGGGTCAGCTCGTTCTTGTCCAGTTGCAGGCGGTATGCTCCGTTGGTGGTCGTTCCAATCCACATTTGTCCTTTGTCCAGATGCATACAGCAGATTTCCAGACTTTTTCCGGGAAGCTGG
>ENA-OQBL01000328-OQBL01000328.1-human-gut-metagenome-genome-assembly--contig:-NODE-328-length-26528-cov-4.218855_pt1 | contig 26528 bp, 40 predicted proteins | sample MGYA00242747_ERZ504553 | MGnify/ENA primary metagenome ERZ504553 (study PRJEB26092, sample SAMD00036240) | human gut metagenome | host: Homo sapiens | study: EMG produced TPA metagenomics assembly of...
CATGACTGAGACTGCAAAACTTGCTGATGTTATTCTTCCGGGACGTTCTTATGCTGAAAAATGAAGGAACCTTCTCTAATACTGAGAGACGTGTACAGCGCGTCAGAAAGGCCGTAGAGATTGAAGGTGATACAAAGCCTGATACTTGGATCTTCACTGAGATCATGCGTCGTATGGGCTATCCACAGCCTCATCTGACACCTGCACAGATTATGGATGAAATTGCATCTGTAACTCCTTCATTTGCCGGTATCAGCCATGAAAGACTGGACAGCGAAGAAGTAAACGGACAGGGTCTTCAGTGGCCATGTACATCAAAAGATCACCCTGGAACACCAATTATGCACGTAGGAAAATTTGCAAGAGGTCTTGGATATTTCAGACCAGCTGCATACACACCTTCTATGGAGCTTCCAGATGAGGAATATCCTCTGATCATGATGACAGGACGTATTCTCTATCATTACAATGCATGTGCTATGACTGATAAGACAGAAGGAATCAATCAGATTGCCGGCGAGTCCTTTATCGAGTTAAACACAGAAGATGCACAAAAGCTTGGCGTTGAAGACGGAGAGATGGTTTCCATTTCTTCCAGACGTGGAACGATTCAGGCAAAAGCTACCGTATCCTACAAGACAAATCCTGGTGAATGCTGGATGCCTTTCCACTATATCGAAGGTGGTGCAAACTGGCTGACAAGCGATGCACTGGATTCCATCTCAAGTACACCAGAGTACAAAGTATGTACGGTTAAAGTTGAGAAGATTACAGCGTAGGTTTTAAGATATAAAACAGATGATGATATAACCAAACGGAATACACACAAAATAATTTATTAAGCGGGCACCTTACACTTATGCTCCAAGCACTATTCGCTTCGATGAGCCACATAATACGGCAATCATATTCAGCAGAAGCTTCTATGATTGCCAGTGTCTCATCTACACAGTGCTTAAGTCGCATTCATGTAAGGTGCCCGCTTTCTTTATATTTTGTGTTGTATTCCTGTATATTTAAATCATATATGTTACATAAATTTTATTTAAGAATGCCTTGGCATTCTTGCTGTGAGGCTATATCTGATGGTGGATTGTCCCCACCACTGATACTGGTTTGTTTCTCACCATCTATAAAGGTAAGAGTCATCCATATTCTGATATAAAAAGAGCTGGCATACTAATTTCTTAGTGTACCAGCTCTTTTATTATGTCTTGTTCAGATTATCAATCTATCTGCAACTTATACAAGCTCGATAAGAACTTCCATAGCTGCATCACCTTTACGCTGACCGATCTTTACGATTCTTGTGTATCCACCGTTACGATCTGCATACTTAGGAGCAATCTCATCGAATAATTTAGCTACGAGATCAACTTCTTTTGTATTTTTCTTCTTCCCAGCCTGTGCAGTTGGAACTTCCTTTACAGGATAAAGAACCTTCAGCATCTGACGACGAGCATGCAGTCTGCTTGGCATATCCTTTTTGATTGTTTTATCAACTTCGTCATATACAGTAACTTTCTTTCCGTCTACAACTTCTTTTACTCTCTTGCCATCTTTGTCTTTGCGGGCAACTTTAGCTTTTACAGTAACTTCTTCGAAGTTATCTTTTTCTTTAACAGCTAATGCGATAAGACCTTCAGCGATCTTGCGGATCTCTTTAGCCTTAGCTTCTGTTGTAACGATCTTTCCGTTATTCAGAAGTGCTGTTACCTGGTTTCTTAATAATGCTTTTCTCTGGCTGGATGTTCTGCCGAGTTTTCTATATTTTGCCATTTTAAATATCCTCCATTATAACACTTGGTTATGCTTCTTCGGGCTTACTAGCCAAATGCTCTGCCATGCACTTTCGGGCTTACTGACAGATTATTCTTCACCTTTACTCAGGCTTAAGCCTAACTCATCTAATTTTGCAAGTACTTCTTCCAGAGACTTACGTCCAAGGTTACGTACTTTCATCATGTCTTCCGGTGTTCTGTTTGTCAGTTCTTCAACTGTATTGATGCCAGCTCTCTTCAGACAGTTGTATGAACGAACAGAAAGTTCAAGTTCATCAATGCTCATCTCAAGAACTTTTTCTTTTTCATCGTCTTCTTTCTCGATCATAACTTCTGCAGCCTGAGCCACTTCTGACAGGTCGATAAAGAGTTTCAGATGTTCGCTAAGTACCTTTGCAGCCAAACTTACAGCTTCGTCCGGAAGCAGTGTGCCGTTTGTGTATACATCCAATGTAAGCTTATCAAAGTCTGTAATCTGTCCGACACGGGTATTCTCTACTGTAAGGTTCACTCGTTCCACTGGAGTGTAGATAGAATCAATTGGAATCACTGCGATTGGCAGTTCGTCATTTTTATTCTTATCGGCACTCACGTAGCCTCTTCCATTTGTAATGGTAAGTTCCATATACAATTTGCTGTCTGCACCACCGTTTAATGTAGCGATTACAGTTTCCGGATTCATGATTTCAATATCCTGATCCACCTGAATATCAGCTGCTGTTACAACGCCTTCGCCTTCAAACTCGATATAAGCTGTCTTAGGCTCATCAGATTCAGATGTGTTTTTGATTGCCAGAGATTTCAAGTTCATGATAATCTCAGTGACATCTTCCTTAACACCCGGAATAGAACTGAACTCATGAAGAACACCGTCAATCTTAACCTGGCTGATTGCTGAACCAGGTAAAGATGAAAGCATAATTCTTCTAAGAGAATTACCTAATGTTGTACCATAACCTCTTTCAAGAGGTTCTACAACGAATCTACCATATTTCTTATCATCTGAAATATCAGTTATTTCAATATTGGGTTTATTAAAATCAAACACTAAGTCCACCTCCTGTGGGTTACGGTTTATTATTTAGAATATAACTCGACGATTAACATCTCATCTACAGGAACATCGATTGCTTCACGTTTTGGAAGTTCTTTTACTGTTCCTTTCAGGTTTTCCAGATCAGCTTCTAACCATTCTGGAACAAGACGTCCGCCTGTAACCTCAACGATCTCTTTGTATCTTGGTGAGCTCTTCTTAGCTTCTTTGATTTCTACAACATCTCCAGCCTTTACAAGGTATGAAGGGATGTTGATCTGTTTTCCGTTTACAAGTACGTGCTTGTGGTCAACGATCTGTCTTGCTTCACGTCTTGTTCTAGCAAGTCCAAGACGGAATACAACGTTGTCAAGTCTTGACTCTAAGAGTACCATCAGGTTTTCACCTGTCATACCATTCATCTTAGATGCTTTCTTGAAGTAGTTCAGGAAAGGTTTCTCTAATACACCATAGATGAATTTAGCTTTCTGTTTCTCACGTAACTGGAGACCATACTCGCTCATTTTTCTATTCGCTCTTTTTAACTGTCTGTTAGACTTTTTATCAATTCCTAAATAAACTGGATCCATTCCGAGGGATCTACATCTTTTAAGAACCGGAACTCTATTTACTGCCATGTTTTTGTTTTCCTCCTATATAATTCGGACACATACAATCCGTTAACGTAGTGAATAATAATAGTACTAGACTCTTCTGCGTTTTGGTGGACGGCAACCATTGTGTGGTACTGGTGTAACGTCTCTGATGCTTGTTACATCGATTCCGCATGCCTGCAGGGCACGAATTGCTGCTTCTCTACCTGAACCTGGTCCTTTAACCATTACGTCAACTGATTTTAAACCATGTACTAATGCTGCTTTAGCTGCTGTTTCAGCTGCCATCTGAGCTGCATAAGGGGTAGATTTTCTTGAACCTCTGAATCCGAGACCGCCTGCACTTGCCCATGACAGAGCATTTCCCTGTGCATCTGTTAATGTAACGATTGTGTTATTAAAAGATGACTGGATGTGAGCCTGTCCGTGTTCAACGTTTTTCTTGACACGTTTCTTTGTCACTTTTTTTGTAACTTTCTTTGCCATAATAAAACTAACCTACTCTTTCCTTAAATAAATTATTTCTTCTTGTTTGCTACTGTTCTCTTAGGACCTTTTCTAGTTCTAGCATTTGTCTTAGTCTTCTGACCACGAACTGGAAGTCCTTTTCTGTGACGGATTCCTCTATAACATCCGATTTCCTGTAATCTCTTAATGTTGAGGGCGATTTCTCTACGAAGATCACCTTCTACTGTCTGAGTCTCATCGATTACAGCACTGATTTTCTTTACATCGTCGTCTGTAAGATCTCTACAACGAATATCAGGATTAACTCCTGCTTCTGTTAAGATACGAGTTGCACTTGTTCTACCGATTCCGTAGATATAAGTTAATCCGATCTCAACACGTTTGTCTCTTGGTAAGTCTACACCTGCTATACGAGCCATGTGAATTTCCTCCATTTTCTTTCATTGTTAATTGTCTTTAATAGGGGACATGATTTTGTCCCAGGCATGTTCGGTATCATGCCCTTTCCGGCCACCGCTCATGTTATGGAAACTATGCGGTAATGACGAGCCGGCATTAGAAGCAATATACGAGGATCGTCACCGGTCTTTCGGGTGCGCCTTGTATATTTGAAATAGTATCCACACCGCCTGGCGTGTCCACTATCAGCCGCCTAAATACATCAAACATTGCTCAGAATTAACCCTGACGCTGTTTGTGCTTTGGATTTTCGCAGATAATGCGAACGCTTCCTTTTCTTTTAATTACTTTGCATTTTTCGCAAATTGGTTTTACTGATGATCTAACCTTCACGGGGATCCTCCTTTCATCCATTGCTATGCCTTTGTTGCTACACTGCTTTCTGTTGAAATCGCAACTCAGAGATTCCAGCGCATAAATACACCTAGAAAACGTGCTTATATAGTATAGCATTTATTTGCAAGATAAGTCAATAGTTTTTTGACTTATTTTACACATTTTTGTTAGAATTCTTATTTATCTCTCCAGATGATTCTTCCTTTTGAAAGATCGTATGGTGACAGCTCTAATGTTACTTTATCTCCCGGCAGGATCTTGATAAAGTTCATTCTCAGCTTTCCGCTGATGTGAGCTAATACCTGATGTCCATTCTCAAGTTCTACCTGAAACATTGCGTTTGGCAGTTTTTCTACTACAGTTCCTTCAATTTCAATAACGTCAGCCTTTGACATTCTATCTTCCTCCTACTTCTCTTCTTTCATCCAATCCTTAATTAACTTTCTTATGCCTGCATCATCAAGTTCTTTCATATTATATATTCCGTGAACGATCTGTACATGCTTTTTCTTCTTTTTCTTCGGATGGCCGAGTGTTCTGATGCGGCCATCCACCAGATATACATATGTATCATCCACTTCTTTTATGATATACATCTGTGCTTTATCATGTCCGGCTTTTGATCTTGCAAGCATTCCTGCTTCATACATCACCATATCTGTTTCCTCTTATTATATCCGTCTATTCATTGTCACAGGTTAAGGACAGAATTCTAGGTTCGCCTTCGGTGATCAGTATCGTGTTCTCATAATGTGCCGATAAAGAACCGTCTCTTGTTACAACTGTCCAGTCATCATCCAGCCAGTCAACTTCGTAAGTTCCTATATTGATCATCGGCTCGATGGCAAGTGTCATACCGGGTCTTAATTTTACACCCTTGCGTCCCACTTCATAATTCGGGATTTCCGGTGCCTCATGAAGCGCTGTTCCGATTCCATGTCCACAAAGATCTCTTACAACACCATAACCTCTTTCTTCGGCATATCTGCCGATCGCACCGGATATATCAAATAGATGATTCCCTGCTTTGGCATATTTTATACCCTCAAAAAATGCATTCTTTTGTAACCTGGATCAGTTTTTTCGCTTCTTCACTGACTTCACCGACCGCATGTGTTCTTGCTGCATCCGAATGATACCCCTTATAGATTACCCCGGCATCCAGACTGACAATATCACCTTCATGAATGATTCTGTGTTTATCCGGAATTCCATGAACAACTTCCTGGTTCACCGATACACAGATCGATGCAGGGTATCCATTGTAATTCAGGAAAGAAGGAATACATTCCATAGCTTCTGATGATTTTCTCCCCCAGTGTATCAATATCCTTGGTACTCATTCCCGGGTGAAGTGCTTTTTCCAGTTCATTATGTACACGTTCGAGTATCTTTCCGGCTTCCGCCATCAATTCGATTTCTCTTTCAGATTTAATCGTGATTGCCATAGTCTTATGCTCCAAGTATCTCTACAATTGCTGCAAATACATCATTGATGTCAACCGTTCCGTCTACTGTCTTTAAAATACCTGCTTTAGTATAATAATCGATCAAAGGCTGTGTCTGCTCATGATATACATTCAGTCTCTTCTGTACTGTCTCCGGTTTGTCATCGTCTCTTAAAATAAGCTCTTTTCCGCATACATCACAGATTCCTTCTGTCTTGGTCGGTGCATATACCAGATGATAAGTTGCTCCACATCCTACGCATGCACGGCGTCCACCCATGCGCTTTACAATATTCTCATCCGGAACATTCACATCAATTGCATAATCAATCTTGTCTCCGAATTCTGCCAGAGCCTTATCCAGAGCCTCTGCCTGTGGAATTGTTCTCGGGAAACCATCCAGAACATAACCATTCTTACAATCATCCTGCTGTACACGATCTACTACCAGATCTACTACCAGTTCATCCGGAACTAACAGTCCCTGATCCATGTATGTTTTTGCCTTATTTCCCAGTTCTGTTCCGTTTTTAATATTCGCTCTGAAGATATCTCCTGTGGAAATGTGTGGAATATCATATTTCGCTGCAATCTTTTTTGCCTGGGTTCCTTTGCCCGCTCCAGGGGCACCTAACATAATAATTTTCATTGGCAGTTCCTCCTTATAGCATTTTAACCCGCGAAAAAATCTTCCCGCGAGTCAAAATATTAGCTATTTAAAAATCCCTTGTATGTTCTTACAAGCGTCATTGAATCAATTTGTTTAAGTGTTTCCAATATTACACTGACAATAATGATCAGAGAAGTACCGCCAAAGGATACTTTTGCTCCAAGCCATCCATTAAATAATATCGGAACAATCTGTACCAGAATCAATCCGCATGCACCAACAAAAATAATATAATTCAAGATTTTTGTCAAATATTCTACTGTTGGTCTTCCCGGACGAATTCCCGGTATGAATCCACCGCTCTTCTTCATATTATTTGCAATCTCCAATGGATTAAATGTAATTGAAGTGTAAAAATATGCGAAGAATACAGTCAGGACAATATATAATACCAGTCCCCAAGAGTATTTAATCTGTTCCGGATTGCACCAGTTACTCTGATTCAATCCTCGAAGTATCTCACTTCCGATTCCACTTCCGTTATCTTTTCCAAGGAATGATGCAATTACAATTGGAAATTGCATCAAAGATGATGAAAAGATAATCGGGATAACACCTGCAGTGTTAACCTTCAACGGAATGTTTGTAGACTGACCACCATAAGATCTTCTTCCAACTATTTTCTGGGAATACTGTACAGCAATTCTTCTTTCTCCATCCTGCAGGATTACGGTAAATACGACCAATGCAAGAATGATTGCAATGATTACACATACTGCAAGACAAGCGGAAGCAATCGCTTTTCCTTTCACGAACTGGTCAAATAACGTCTTCATATCACTCGGAATACGAGAGATAATGTTGATCACCAGGACAATAGAAATACCATTGCCCACACCTTTTTCTGTAATTCTCTCACCAATCCACATCAGAAAAGCTGATCCAGCCGTGAGTGTTAATACGACAATTGCTGCATTAACAAAATTATACTTCACCAGAAGTCCCTGACGTCCAAATCCGACCGCCATAGCTCCAGATTCAATTAAAGCAAGACCAACGGTAAGATATCTTGTAATAGCAACAATTTTCTTTCTTCCGGTCTCGCCGTCACGCTGCATTTCTTCCAACTGCGGAATTGCAATTGTAAGCAGCTGAACTATGATTGATGAAGTAATATAAGGTGTAATGCTTAAGGCAAATACAGACATTTGCTCAAAAGAGCCACCGGTGAAGGCGTTAAATAAATTGAACGCCTCTCCAGTGTTTTGAGCAAAGAAATTCTTAATATATTCACCATTTACGCCTGGTGTTGGCAACTGCGATCCAATTCGTATTACGATTAACATCAAAAATGTATATCCGATCTTTTTTCGAATATCTTTTATCTTGAATGCCTTTCGAAATGCTTCTAACATTAGATCACCTCTGCTTTTCCACCTAATGCCTCGATCTTAGCTACAGCACCTGCGCTGAATGCATCAGCCTGAACTGTAAGTTTCTTAGTAAGTTCGCCATTTCCAAGGATCTTAACTCCATCCTTTGGATTTGTAACGATACCCTGCTCGATTAATGTATCTACAGTTACAACTGTATCATTCTCAAATACTTCAAGAGCACTTACGTTGATACCAACGATTGTCTTAGTGTTTCTGTTAGTGAAACCTCTCTTTGGTATTCTTCTATATAATGGCATCTGACCACCTTCGAAACCAGGTCTTGTACCTCCTGAACGAGCTTTCTGACCTTTATGTCCCTTACCAGCTGTCTTACCATTTCCAGAACCGTGTCCACGTCCTCTTCTGAAATTATCACTCTGCTTTGATCCGTCAGCAGGTCTTAAGTTAGATAAATCCATTGTGACACCTCCTTATCCGAATAAATTAATTATACTTCTTCTACTTTTACCAGGTGAGAAACCTGTTTAACCATACCTCTTGTTGCTGCATTATCTGGAAGTACAACAGTTTTGTTCAGCTTCTTAAGTCCTAATGCTTCAACAGTTTTCTTATGCTTAGGTACAGCACCAATTGTAGATTTTACTAATGTGATTTTTAAATCTGCCATTTTGTTCTACCTCCTTAGCCAAAGATCTCTTCAACAGATTTACCGCGAAGCTTAGCTACTTCTTCTGGAGTTTTAATCTGGCGTAATCCTTCGATTGTAGCAAGTACTACATTCTGTTTGTTGTTAGAACCAAGAGATTTTGTACGAATGTTCTTGATTCCTGCCATCTCGATTACGGCACGCGCCGGACCACCGGCGATAACTCCAGTACCTTCTGGAGCCTTCTTAAGTAATACAGAAGCGCCTCCGAATTTACCGATATAATCATGTGTTACACTGTCATTTTCATCTAATGCTACAGAGATGAGATTCTTAGCTGCATCTTCTTTTCCTTTGCGGATTGCTTCCGGAATTTCTGTAGCTTTTCCTAAACCTGCACCAACATGGCCATTTCCGTCACCAACAACTACTAAAGCTGTGAATCTCATATTACGGCCACCCTTAACAACTTTGGTTACACGTTTAATTGATACTACTTTTTCGTTTAATTCTAATGAATTAGCATCAATACGTTCCTGTCTCATGTGTGCTCCTCCTTCTAGAAATTCAACCCAGCTTCTCTAGCTGCGTCTGCTAATGCCTGTACTTTACCCTGGTAAATAAATCCGCCTCTATCGAAGACAACGTCTTTAATACCTTTTTCAAGGGCCTTTTCTGCGATTACTTTTCCTAAATATGCTGCTGCATCAACGTTGTTAGTTTTCTCCAGGTTTGCTTTCACATCTTTCTGAAGAGTGGAAGCGGAAACCAGTGTATTTCCAACTGTATCGTCAATAATTTGAGCATACATATGATTATTACTTCTGAATACTGCTAAACGTGGGCACTCAGCTGTACCAGATAAACGGTTACGTAATTTTCTGTGCTTGTTTACGCGAACTTCACTTCTTGATTTTTTGCTAACCATTTTCACACTCTCCTTACTTATTTTTTACCAGTCTTACCAACTTTACGTCTGATAACTTCATCAGCATACTTAATACCTTTACCTTTGTAAGGCTCCGGTCTTCTCTTGTCTCTGATTTCAGCTGCGTACTGGCCAACTTTTTCTTTACTGAGTCCTTTAACGATGATCTTGTTCTGACCTTCAACTACTGTCTCAACGCCTTCAGGATCTTCCATCTCAACTGGATGAGAATAACCAAGGTTCAGTGTTAATTTGTTACCTGATTTTGCTGCTCTGTATCCAACACCATTAACTTCCAGAACCTTCTGGTATCCTTCTGTTACACCAATAACCATGTTATTGATCAGTGTTCTTGTAAGACCATGTAAAGATTTCATCTTCTTTAAGTCATTTGGTCTTGTTACAACGATTTCTTCACCTTCCTGTTTGATTTCCATCTCTGTTGGAAGTGCTTTTTCAAGTGTTCCCTTTGGACCTTTAACAGTCACTACATTGTTCTCAGCGATCTCAACAGTTACGCCTGCCGGGATAGCGATTGGATGTCTTCCGATACGTGACATACCTTGTTCCTCCTTAACTTAGATTCTCGGAAAAGCTCTTATGGCTTCTCTGTTTTCAGTTTCTATATGGCAATCAGTTCAGGCTGTGCCTTACGGCACACCTTCACTAAGTTGCTCGCGGGTTTCTTACCAAATATAGCAGAGAACTTCTCCACCGACACCAAGCTTTCTGGCAGCTTTATCAGTGATTACACCCTGGTTTGTGGAAATGATTGCTGTTCCAAGTCCACCAAATACCTTAGGTACATTCTCGCTTGAAGCGTATACACGAAGACCTGGTTTAGAAATTCTCTTAAGGCCTGTGATAACTTTTTCGTTCTTATCAGCACCGTATTTCAGTGTGATGTGAATTGTTTTGAATACTCCGTCCTCGATAACGTCGTATTTTTCGATATATCCTTCATCTAACAAGATATTAGCGATAGCAAGCTTCATCTTGGATGCCGGAACATCTACAGTATCATGTTTAGCAGTATTTGCATTACGGATTCTTGTAAGCATATCTGCGATTGGATCACTCATTGTCATTGTTCTTTCCTCCTACCAACTTGCTTTCTTAACACCTGGAATCTGTCCTTTGTATGCTAACTCACGGAAGCAAACACGGCAGATACCATATTTTCTCAAATATGCATGTGGACGTCCACAGATTCTGCAACGATTGTATTCTCTTGTGGAGAATTTCTGCTTGCGCTGCTGTTTTACTTTCATTGCTGTCTTAGCCATAATTTACCTCCTTATTTTGTAAATGGCATGTTGAACTGAGTAAGCAGTTCGCGTGCCTCTTCATCTGTTTTAGCAGTAGTAACGAAGATGATATCCATACCTCTTACCTTATCTACTTTATCGTATTCGATTTCTGGGAAGATCAGCTGCTCTTTAATTCCGAGAGCGTAGTTACCTCTTCCGTCGAATGCGTTAGGATTTACACCTCTGAAGTCACGTACACGTGGGAGTGCAAGGTTAACCAGACGGTCAACGAATTCATACATCTTTTCTCCTCTTAATGTAACTTTACATCCAATCGGCATACCTTCTCTGATCTTAAAGTTAGCAACGGACTTCTTAGCTTTACAAACTACAGCCTTCTGACCTGTGATTTTCTCCATGTCAGCGATTGCAGCATCTAAAAGTTTTGCGTTATCTTTTGCTTCACCAACACCCATGTTGATAACAACTTTATCGAGTTTTGGTACTTCCATAATATTTTTATAACCGAACTTTTTGATCATTGCATCAATAATCTCGTTCTGGTACTGTTCTTTCAGTCTACTCAAAGCTTTGGACCTCCTTCCTCAAATTAATCAATCACTTCGCCTGTTGATTTAGCGTAACGTACTTTTTTGTCTCCGTCCATCTTGATACCAACTCTTGTAGCTGTTCCTTTGTGAACATACATTACGTTAGAGATATCGATAGGTCCTTCCTGACGAACGATTCCGCCTTCCTGGTTCTGAGCACTTGGTTTTGTGTGCTTTGTCAGCATATTTACGCCTTCAACGATAACCTTTCCAGTCTTCTGGTTAACAGCGATAACTTTGCCTTCTTTGTCTTTATCTTTACCGGCGATTACTTTAACTGTATCACCTTTTTTGATCTTTAACATTGACATCTTACGCGCACCTCCTTAAAGTACTTCCGGAGCCAGAGAAACAATTCTCATGAACTGTTTGTCACGAAGCTCTCTTGCTACTGGCCCGAAGATACGGGTTCCTCTTGGTGTCTTATCATCTTTTATAATTACAGCAGCATTTTCATCGAAACGGATGTAAGATCCATCTTTACGACGAGTACTGTTTACAGTACGAACAACTACAGCTTTAACTACGTCACCTTTTTTTGAACAACGCCGCCTGGTGTTGCATCTTTAACAGTAGCAACGATTACATCACCGATACTTGCATATCTTCTTGTTGAGCCGCCAAGTACACGGATACACAGTAACTCTTTCGCACCTGTGTTGTCTGCTACTTTAAGTCTGCTTTCTTGCTGTATCATGCAGGTTTCCCTCCTTATACTATTTCACTTTTTCCATAACTTCAACAAGTCTCCATCTCTTGTCTTTTGACAGAGGTCTTGTTTCCATAACTTTTACTTTGTCGCCGATATTGCACTCATTGTTTTCATCATGTGCTTTTAATTTATATGTCTTCTTTACAATTTTCTTGTAAAGTGGATGTTTTACATGATCTTCGATTGCTACAACGATAGTTTTATCCATCTTGTTGCTGACAACCTTACCAACTCTGGTTTTTCTAAGATTTCTTTCCACAGTCTGTAACTCCTTTCATTTTGTGAGTTTTCAGTTTCTACTGAGCTGCCTTTTCAGTGATTACTGTCTGAATTCTGGCAATATTTCTTCTTACTTCTTTAATTCTGCTTGTATTGTCCAACTGGTTTGTTGCGTTCTGGAATCTTAAATTGAAAAGTTCCTTTTTAGCAGCTACTAATTCTTCATTCAGCTCTGCAGCTGATTTTGTTTTTAAATCTTCAACAAATGCATTAATTTCACTGTTATCACCGCCTTCTAAGTCTGCGCGAGAAACTACTTTACATTTACATGGCAGCTTGTGAGTTGCAAGACGAAGAGCCTCTTTAGCAACTTCTTCCGGTACACCTGCGATCTCGAAAAGAACGCGTCCCGGTTTAACAACAGCTACCCAGTATTCTAAGGTTCCTTTACCAGAACCCATACGTGTCTCAGCTGGTTTCGTAGTTACAGGTTTATCTGGGAATATCTTGATCCAAACTTTACCACCACGTTTGATGTAACGTGTCATAGCGATACGGGCTGCTTCGATCTGGTTAGAACGGATCCAGCAAGGTTCCGTTGCAACGATACCATATTCACCGTTTGTAATCTGGTTACCGCGAAGAGCTTTACCCTTCATGGTACCACGGAATTGTTTACGACGTTTTACTCTTTTTGGCATTAACATGATTATCTATCTCCTTCCTTAACTGTTTTCTCCGGAAGAACTTCGCCTTTGTAGATCCAAACTTTAACACCAACTTTTCCGTAAGTTGTGTTTGCTTCAGCGAATCCGTAGTCAATGTCTGCTCTCAGTGTCTGAAGAGGAATTGTTCCCTCGCTGTAGAACTCTGTACGAGCCATATCAGCTCCACCAAGACGTCCTGATACAGAAGTCTTAACACCAAGTGCTCCAGATTTCATAGTTCTTGACATGCATGATTTCATTGCACGTCTGAAAGAAATACGGTTCTCAAGCTGTAATGCGATGTTCTCAGCTACTAACTGAGCATCTTTATCCGGTCTCTTGATTTCTTTGATGTCAACGATTAACTTTTTATCTGTAAACTGTGCTAATTCACCTTTTACTTTCTCGATCTCTGCTCCGCCTTTACCGATTACAACACCAGGTTTTGCTGTGTAAACGATAATCTTTACGCGGTCAGATGCTCTCTCGATTTCAATTTTAGAAATACCAGCACTGTATAATCTCTTCTTAAGATATGTTCTGATTTCATGGTCTTCCACTAAGCAGTCTGCGAAATCTTTCTCTGCATACCATCTTGAGTCCCAGTCTTTGATAACTCCGACTCTCAAACCATGAGGATTAACTTTCTGTCCCATGTTTGCCCTCCTTATCTTTCATCAAGCACGAGTGTAATGTGGCTCATTCTCTTTTCGATTCTGTAAGCTCTACCCTGTGCTCTAGGTCTGATTCTCTTCATTGTTGGTCCTTTGTTTGCATAAGCCTCTGCAATGTACAGATTCTCAGCATTCATGCCGTTGTTGTTCTCAGCATTTGCAATTGCAGACTCTAATAATTTCTTTATTAAACTAGAAGCATATCTTGGATTGTATGTCAAAATACCAAGTGCTGTTGTTACATCCTTACCTCTGATGGCATCTAATACGAAGCATGCTTTCTGAACAGAAACTCTTGCGTAAGATAACTTAGCAGAAGGTCTTGTATCTTTGTTAGCATTTCTTTCTCTTTTAATTTGGGATCTATGTCCTTTAGCCATGGATGAACCCTCCTTTCACAATCTAATTATCTAACTTTGGATTTCTTTTCGTCTTTTCCGTGTCCTCTGTAAGTTCTGGTTGCTACGAACTCTCCGAGTTTGTGTCCAACCATATCTTCAGTAACATATACAGGTACGTGCTTTCTTCCGTCATGAACAGCAATTGTGTGTCCGATCATGCTTGGGAAGATTGTTGAACGACGGGACCATGTCTTGATTACAGACTTGTCTCCAGCCTCGTTCATAGCATCAACCTTTTTAAGCAGGCTTGCGTCTGCGAATGGTCCTTTTTTAATAGAACGTGCCATAGGTTCTAACCTCCTTATGAAAACTATTTAATTGCTTTACCATCTCTTCTTCTTACGATCATCTTGTTAGAAGCTTTATTTTTCTTTCTTGTCTTAAGACCAAGTGCTGGTTTACCCCAAGGTGTACACGGACCCGGACGACCGATTCCTGTCTTACCTTCACCACCACCATGCGGATGGTCATTCGGGTTCATAACAGAACCACGAACTGTAGGTCTGATTCCCATATGACGTTTACGTCCTGCTTTACCAATGTTGACCAGGTTGTGATCACCATTTCCTACAACTCCGATAGAAGCTCTGCACTCAAGCGGTACCATTCTCATTTCTCCTGATGGAAGTCTGAGAGTTGCATATTTTCCTTCTTTAGCCATTAACTGAGCACTGTTACCTGCGGAACGAACCATCTGTCCGCCTTTTCCAGGATGAAGCTCGATGTTGTGGATCTGAGTACCAACTGGAATCTGTGCTAATGGGAGGCAGTTACCGATCTTAACTTCAGCTTCTGGTCCATTCATAACTGTCATTCCGTCTGTCAGTCCTTCAGGTGCGATGATATATGCTTTTTCACCATCTTCATAGCAGATCAGAGCAATGTTAGCTGTTCTGTTTGGATCATATTCGATACCAAGTACAGTAGCGTGGATATTGTCTTTTCTTCTCTTGAAGTCGATAATTCTATATTTTTTTCTTAGCTCCGCCTCCGCGGTGTCTAACTGTGATTTTTCCTTGATTATTACGTCCAGCCTGTCTACTCTTTGGAGCTAACAGAGATTTTTCTGGTGTTGTCTTTGTGATTTCAGAGAAATCAGAACCAGTCATCTGTCTTCTGGAAGGCGTATATGGGCGGTATGTTTTAATTCCCATGATTAATCTCCTTTCAATTGTTTATTGTCACGGTTTCTGTCCGTATGCTTTGCAATCTTATAATCCCTGGAAGATCTCGATATCTGCGCTATCTTCTGTAAGTTTTACGATTGCTTTTTTCAGTTTTAGCTGTTTTTCCGAAGTTGTAAGTTCCACGAACTCTTTTCTTCTTTCCATCGTTGTTCATTGTGTTTACTTTCTCTACTTTAGTTCCTGTAAACATCTTTTCAACAGCTTCTTTAATCTGAGATTTTGTTGCTTCTGGGTGTACTAAGAAAGTGTATTTCTTTTCTCCCATAAGTTCCATACTCTTTTCTGTTACTACAGGTTTAAGGATTACATCATAATACTGAACGTTTGCCATTATGCGTACACCTCCTCGATTTTAGCAACAACAGCTTTTGTTGTGATTACTGTGTTGTATTTTAAGATATCGTACACATTGATTGTATTAGTCTTTGCAGTCTTAACATCAGCGATGTTTCTTGCTGAAAGCTCTGCGTTCTTGTTGTCATCCTCTAATACTACTAATGCTTTAGATACATCTAAATTCTTAAGAATGTTTGCAAAGTTCTTTGTCTTTGCTTCTTCAAAGTTGATCTCATCGATTACGATGAATTTGTTTTCTTCAACTCTTGATGTGAGTGCAGATTTCAGAGCTGCTCTCTTCTCTCTCTTATTCATTTTGAAAGAATAATCTCTCGGAACTGGTGCGAATACAACTCCGCCGCCTGTCCACTGTGGAGCTCTTGTAGATCCCTGTCTTGCATGACCGGTTCCTTTCTGTCTCCATGGTTTTCTTCCACCACCAGAAACTTCAGAACGTGTTTTTGCTTTCTGTGTTCCCTGACGGTTATTTGCAAGCTGGCTTACAACTGCCATGTGTACAAGATGTTCATTAACTTCAACACCGAATACAGCATCGCTTAAGTCGATCTTACCAACTTCTTTACCTTCGATATTATAAACAGATACGTTAGCCATCTTAAGTGTCCTCCTTCCTTCGCCAAATCTTAGTTAGCTTTTACTGCTTCTTTGATAGTTACTAAAGATTTCTTAGGTCCCGGTACTGAACCTTTAACCAGAAGTAAGTTGTTCTCAGCGTCAACACGTACAACCACGAGATTCTGGACTGTAATCTTTTTACTTCCCATGTGTCCCGGCATGTGTTTTCCTTTGAATACTTTACTTGGATCTGAACAAGCACCGTTTGAACCAGCATGGCGATGATACTTAGAACCATGAGCCATAGGTCCTCTTGACTGATTGTGACGTTTGATTGCACCCTGGAATCCTTTTCCTTTAGAGATTGCAGTTGCGTCAATCTTATCTCCAGCAGCGAAGATATCAGCCTTGATTTCCTGGCCTAACTCATATTCGCTAGCATTTTCAAACTTAAATTCTCTTACATATCTCTTACCTGTAACACCGGCTTTAGCAAAGTGTCCCTGCTCTGCCTTTGTTACACCGTGACGGTGAACAATTTCTTTCTTTCCGCCTTTGTCTTTGTTGATGATCTTGTCTTTCTTGTCAACGAATCCAACCTGAACAGCTTCGTATCCGTCATTCTCAACAGTCTTAATCTGTGTTACAGCACAAGGTCCAGCCTGAAGAACTGTTACCGGAGTAAGTGTTCCGTCTTCGTTGAAGATCTGAGTCATTCCGACTTTTGTTGCTAAAATAGCTTTCTTCATTTTATTTTACCTCCTGTGATTTACAGCGGAACGCCCGATTGGACGCTCATCCTAAATTATAGGAATTACTGCTTCTTATTTCATTTTGATATCAATAGCTACACCAGCTGGCATCTCTAATCTAGATAATGCATCTACAGTCTTCTGTGTTGGTGCAATGATATCGATCAGTCTCTTATGAGTTCTCTGTTCGAACTGTTCTCTGGAATCTTTGTATTTGTGAACAGCTCTTAAGATTGTAACTACTTCCTTCTTTGTCGGAAGTGGTACAGGTCCACTCACCTTAGATCCGTTTTTCTTTACAGTTTCGATGATTTTCTTAGCGGATGCATCTACTAACTGATGATCATACGCTTTCAAAGTGATTCTCATTACTTGACTTGCCATGAAAAAAAGTCGCCTCCTTTTCGTACTTATAATCGAGTACGACAAGCGGTGACTGTACACTCTCCCGTGTGTGTCGTGAGAACCCACACGTTGTTACCACATCGCAGTGGCCGTTATAGTAGTTTCGTACAGTGACTTGTCGCCAGTTTCCTAACTTGACATTCGCTCCACGGAAAACCTGCTAATTCCTAGCAGCAACCTCACGCTTCAACGCTATCATGTCACAGCTCTCTTAGTATTATCCGATTCCCATACATTTTGCAAGTACATTTTTTGTTTTTTATTCATACAATTTATTTTGTACTTTCCACTCAAACATATTAAGTTTTTGCCAACAAATAGTATTATTTTCTCTTATTTTAGCATTATACTTTCTAATATTTTATTGATATTTCAAATTTTCCAGACTATACTATTACTATAAGCCAAAGCAATCAGGGGAGTCAGACATCATGGATGTGTTGCTTCCCCTTTTTTGCACAATATTATAATGAATGGAGTGTGTTACATATGAGTGAAAATGGAAATCAATCTCGTGAATGGAACTCTCGTTTTGGTTACATTATGGTTGCCGCAGGAGCTGCGATCGGCCTCGGAAACATTTGGAAATTCGTATATCTCGCCTTGTAGAGAAAGTAACCAAAATCCTTATGCCTGTACTCTTTCTCTTCCTTATTATATGTGGTATCTGAGCAATGTTCGTAACCAGCAATGCAATCGATGGTTTAAAATACTATCTCCTGCCTGATTTTAGCAAATTCAATTTCACTGTATTTTCCCAGGCAGCAACCCAGGTTTTATTCTCTGTCAGAATCGGTAACATTATCGTTTCCCTCAGATTCGGACTCTTAAGTAATATTAAACTTCCGTGGCTGGATGCTTCCGAAATATCACACCTTGGGGATTTAAAGAATCCGAAAAAGAACTCACCAATGACGGTAAGTTCGGCAGAGTAACTTTATACGACAAAATCCTTACCTGCATTGTTGTTCCGATATTTATGATAATCATCATTTTAAATGTATTCGGATTCATACGATGATTTTAAAAAAGGTCATCCGATAAGCTTGTAATTTTGATATTTTTTAGCTACTATTAATAAGCAAATAAAATTTTTGATAAATTTTTGGTATTTTCATACATTGGAGAATAAAAGAATGGACATCAAAAGTTGGAAATCATGTTAGCCGTTGATGATTACGGCAGCTTTACCCGCGTAGGCGCGGAACTTGGATACACACAATCCGGTATTACGCAAACGATGAAAAATCTGGAAAAGAAAGTCGGGTTCCCGCTCTACATCAAAGACCACCACGGTATTACACTTACAAATGAAGCAAAGTCACTTATTCCAGCAATCCGCACATTATTGAATGCCGATGAAGTAATTCATCAGGAAATTGCTGCATTAAATGGTGCGCAGAGAGGAACCATCCGCATCGGCACTTATCTAAGCTGTTCAATTCACTGGATTCCAAAGATTATCCGAGAATTCCAGCAGAAACATCCGGATATCATCATCCAGGTTATCGAAGGGGTTGAAGGAGAACTTGCCGACTGGATTCAGGAACGACGTGTAGATATCGGATTTATCAGTCTGCAGAAAAATCATAAATATCAGTTTCTTCCGGTCATGAACGACTTGATGTACGCAGTTGTTCCAGAAAACGATCCTCTTGCAAAAGAGAAGAAATCCACTCGAAGCATTTGAAGATGCACCTTTTATCATCACAGAATACACACCAGGAAGCGACGTACACCGTATTTTCAAAAAAGCATAAAATCCATCCGGATATCCGCTATGTAACCAGAAATGAATTTTCTTCCCTTTCCATGGTCGAACACGAACTGGGATATTCTATCCTCCCGGGTCTTTTACTTCGCGGCCAGCAGGGAAAATTTGTAAAACGTCCATTGAAGCCAACAATTACAAGACAGTTAGGACTTGCATATTCTTCTCTCGAAAATCTGTCACCTGCTTCAAAGACTTTTCTGGAATATGCAAAAGACTTTCTATTAGATGATTAAGTCAATATTCATGCAGAGTAAATGACATTCTTTCTCATTTATTCATTAAAATTGCACGAAACACCTCCCGCTTTATCACGTTTTTCTTGTTGCAATGCCAGTTTTTTCCATCCTTATTGACATCATCGAATTAACGTGCTATATTAATATCAACTTAAAAACAGACACAGACACCAATGGCGGTTCCTTAACAGAATTCTATTATGCGGGAACTGCTCTTTTAAAATCAGACATTATATTATAGTAATTTGTTTTTAAGAAACCATTATTATGGTTGTTATTGCAGTTATACCTAAGCCGGTCGTTTCCCCCAAGAATGACCTTGCGAAGGTGAACTCCAATTGATATATACATCCTCTATATAGAGGAGCATTCCCCAGCTTTGTATATAAAGACAAAACTGCAATGCAACGAGGAAAAACCTCTCAATGACATACCAATAAGAAAGAGCACGACATGTTCAGATGTCGTGCTTTTTCTTATTGAATCTGTCTATAATTTTCATGTTTGATTGACTTTTAACGATTTAATTGGTAAAATATTAATACAAAGCAATGCGTGAATTTATAGAAAATCTTTACAAATCGGGGTGTATAAGATTTCTTTTTTTAAAGTGCTAAAATACATTTTGCACTTATGTATTCACATGTATAGCTTGTCAACAATTAAATATGAAAATCTGGAGGGATGAATTTATGTTATTAGCGATCCAAATTTTATTAGGTGTTTTGTTCGCCGGAACAGGTATCGGCCTTGTTGTCGACATAGGCAAGAACCGCATGGATGAACTCAAAGGTTCTACAGGTAAGCAGTGGGCTTCCGCTTTTGCGGTTGGTATCATAGCCAACTTCCTTGATACTTTAGGATGTGGTTCCTATGCACCATCAACATTCATGTACAAACTTTTTAATCAGATTGATGATATCAACATTCCGGGTACACTGAATGTTGGTGACACATTCCCAGTTATTTTTGAGGCATTCATCTTCACAACTTCTGTAGAATGTGATCCTATCTTCTTATGGGTAATGTATATCTGTGCCGCTGTTGGTTCATTCGGATTTGCATCCATCGTAACAAAATGGCCACGTAACAAGATCAGAATTGCTCTTGGAACCATTATGATTCCTCTTGCTGCGATCATGCTTTGCAAGAACTTAGGTGTCGGACCTTTCGGTATTGTTGGTACTGCAACAGGATTAAGCGGATGGAAACTGATCGTTGCCGCAGCTCTTAATATCTTATGGGGTGCTTTAATGGATATCGGTTTCGGTCTTTATGCACCATGTATGGCAACATGTCTGCTTCTTGGTGTTGATGCTGCTACATGCTTCCCTGTATTCATGGGATCTTGCGCATGCTTAATGCCGGCTTGTTCTATCGAGTTCATTAAATCACACAGATATGACGTACCACACACAGTCGGTAATGCGCTCGGCGGATGTATCGGTGTATTCATTGCATGGAAAGTGGTTACAGGACTTCCGATGTTCTGGCTCATCAACTTAATTTGTATCGTTCTTCTTTGGACTTCTTACACATTACTTAGTGCAGCAAAGAAAGATAAAGCAAAAGGTATTGCTTAATATCTGCAAAACATATAAATAAGCAATGCACTTATTTAAACAAAATAACATCCGGATGGCAGTCTTAACAGACTGCCATCTTTATATCCTGACACTCAAGAAGAACTGCCTGTGCAGTTTCCACGCATTACAATTTTATTTATGGAGAATATCATATGTTTGTTAACGAATATGTAATGACACGCAAGCGTTATGACAAATGGGCAGCTCCAAAATTCTGGAAGCTTCCCATCTTTTACGTATATTGTATAATCTTCGCAGCCGGAACTTTTGGCTGGATTTATTTTCATCATGTAGGCGCTTCGCTCAGATGGCAGTCTGTTGGTGCTACACTTTCCTTTATAGCCCTCTACCGCGGAGTATTTTTCAAATGGATGCATGCTGACAAAACTTTCCGTGTGACACGCGCACAATATTTCAATGGAAAAGACTGGACATGTAAAGTGATGATCCGTGAGAAAGATATAGCACTCTTTATCAACAATAAGATCAACAATCATGTAAACTGGGAAGATCTCACAAAATTTGAAGAAGCAAAAACTTATTATAAATTAACTTCCAAAGATCAGATAGAAGGAGTTATGCTTGACAAAGACTCTTTTTACAGAAGGGGATTCGAGCAGTTTTAAACAATGGATGTTAGAACAGCATCCGGAAATCAAATACGGACCTATTGATTCGGCATTTGACAAATAGAAAAAGAGAAGATTTCCATCGCAAAATGTGGTAATCTTCTCTTTTTACAAGTTCTCCGTTTTCCTTTTTTCAGACATTCTGTCCAGATATTTTAACGTCCTTCCAGTTCGTCTTTATGGCGCATCTTGAGTTTCAGAAGTGCCTTCGCCTTCAGACAGTCTACTTTCACCATATTATTTTCTCCGACAACGTCTGTTTCTGTGCCATCGGCACTCTTATTAATATCAATGATTCCATCCAGATAATCATTGACTACAACGAACTTCGCAACCGTTCCGCTGAAATTAAGTCCCGTTACCGGAATTCCACGAATACCAAGTTGTTCACATGTGTTGGTATAATCCACATCACTATTTCCCCATCCATCTGATGATATGATCACACCATCTGCACGCATACACTCAGCCATTGCTGCCGCTCTGGTTCCAACCAGCATCTTATCTTTATTATCATCCGGAGTCCCTACTATAATAAGTCCAAGAAGGTCCAGATCTGTATCCTCAGATACGACTTCCAGAAGAGGATCTCTGAAATGATGTAATGATGTTTCTTTTGTCGATGGTCCAATACCCATAACTTCTGCACCTCCTATTATTACTGCATCGAACGGATAATACCGTCTCTGTACTCATTTGGAGTAATCATAACCGGCATATTACCCATATCGATAATTGAACGTCCGCCTTCAACCCCTGACGGTTCATCCGGGAACATCCACGTATCATACATAGCTCCCTGACCTGCAACCTGACGGATAATGACAACCTTCTTCTTTCCAGGTCTCACCTTATCATGATATTCATGCCGTTCCGTACACTTGTCCCCTTTGAACTTTTTCAGTTTATCCCTGTATGTCTGAATAAATTCATCACACAGTCTGTGCGCAGTAAATGGTCCATGTCTCTCCTGTCCCATTCCGGCCGCAAATGTAACATCAAAAGAAATGATATAATCATCATCTCCCGGTGTACCTGCACGGTTTAAGTATAACTGTTCTTTCAGATTCCCTTCCGATGAACCAAATTCGTGACACTGCTTTCCATTCACATCAACGCCTGTCAGCATTACATATACACCGGTTATGGTGTGAGTAATTCCTTCTCCCAATTTACCAAGCACTTTTGTTGAGATTGGAATGATATCCATGATCGTGTTCGTCCATCTGTCGTGGTCTCCCGGTTTTATGATTTGAATATCAATCTTCTCAATACAATCATCCTGTGCAACAAGCTGATCGATCATCTCTTTACTGACTGTCATATGTCCATCCGTTGTGATATTATTGTGTTCACCCCATTCCACATCTGTCATATGAAATGCTTTGATCACAAGGCGTCTTAAGTCTATCTCTTTCTCAGCCATCATGTCACCTCCTATATTCTTAAGGCATATCTCTTTCCTGTACCGTTCAGGAAATTAAGCATATCTCTGCCCCTTTCTATGCCTTCTCCATGTCTCTAGTATACAATATACTGCAAGAAATTCCAATATATTGTCTCATTCATTTTTTTAAAAAAGGGCAGATGCAAAATACATCTGCCCTTCTTAAGATCAACAATATTCTTTAAATAGAATTAGATCTTAGCAACATACTCGAATGGCAACGGAACAATCTTTCCTGGAGTTTCGATTTTCTCTAACTGCTCCAGAGTTGCCTTTACGATCTGTGTCTGCTGTTCTACGTTGTGAGGACCACCCGCATTAGCACCCATAGGTACCAACGGAGCTACCGCACGAGGAGTACCAGTCTGACGAACAACTGGTGGAAGAGCTGCAATAATAATTGTAGGAATTCCAGCTTCTTCAATCGCTCTCTGCACCAATACTGCAGAGCGGTGGCAGGTACCTCAGCCAGCGGTGAGGATTACTGCGTCAACATCCTCATTTTTGAACATTTCAGCGATAGCAGGACCAGTTTCATGTTTGAATTTCTCCTGGTTTCCACCACCACCCATGAATCCAGCATGTACAGGAGCACAAGCTCTGATAAATCCTTCTGCAGCTAATTCATGAATTCTGTCAATTGGGAACATACAGTTGATGTCCTTATTAACATCACTGTTATCATATCCACCGTGTGATACCATCAGATCACTAGATGGTGTAGTGTTTTCGATCTTTCTCCATGTGAAGTCACCAGCAAGGTTAAATCTCTCCTGGCTCTTCTTGTGAACACCTGCTGCTGTTGCAAGAGCGATAGACATATCTTTCAGCTCTTTTGTTACAGGAGCCCATACTGACGGTGGAGTAATAGGAACGAATATTTCAGACTGTAAGCCTTTAACAACCGTTAAACTCATTTTTAATCCTCCTTATTAGCATCCAAACGTGCTTGCATTTCTTGTTGTTTGCGACGTTCTTTTTCAATATTGCTGACGTATTTCTCATTTACTTCCGGTCCGAGCTGTTCCGGGAAACTCATGTTCCAGCCAACTTCCTGACCTACTTTCGGTTCTGTATCGCAGATGAACATTCTCTTCGGAGCTTTAAAGAACCCCAGACGTCCTTTCAAGTCGATGCTGATGCTACAGTCATCAACATCTACGATCACACCTTCCATATAAATGATCTTATCGCCATAGTGTAAACGTTCATTATCCATTATGATAACACCCGATCTTAGTCGTATTTTTCTTTACGTTTCTGGCTCATCGGCAGAGACTGTTCGTTGTCTACGAGTTCAATCTTCTTACCGCAAGCTGCTTCGATCAGCTCTACGTTTGTAGATTTAACGTTTGGATTCCACTTCTTCTCAGCGGCCTTTACTTCTTCACCAGCCATAGCTGCTTTCAGCATAGCAAGAGCACGGATACCCTCTTCCTGGCAAAGTGTATTACATCCAAGTACCTCATTCTCGATACCAGACTCTGATTTGTTATTGTCAACCATGTACTGCATGTACTTGTTACCAACAACAAGTGCACCCTGAACAGCGCAGAATGAAAGTCCTACTACAGGAATTCCTCTCATACCGATCTGCTCGATGTGGCTTGCGAAATCAATGTGGTTATTTCCGAATCCTTCTGTTGTAACGAAAGCTCCGTCAACATCCATCATTTCTACAGTATGTCCTACACGACGAGATACATAGTACTTCTCAGCATTGATCTGAGGTGATCCTACGAATATAACTCCGCAAAGGTCAACTTCTTCATCATGTAAAGCTTCAAGTACAAGTGGCTCTCTCCAGTAATGTCTTGACATCTCTTTAGATGCAGGTCCGATACACGTAATGCATGGATACATCCATCAAGTACCTCAAGTGGAGATACGCATACAGGTACGTTTCCTAAGTCTACGTTAGCTCTTGCGCCAAGGATACCAACTGGTTCTACAGGAAGGATGAAGTTATCATGCATAGCTCCCTGTCCCATGATCTCTTTTACGATTACGACTTTCTTCTTACCTGGACGACGGATAGATTTCAGTTCTTCGTCTTCAACAATGAAGCTGTCATCTAATTCTTTCATTACTTCACGGATTTCCTGAGTAATGATATCGAATGCTGTATGTGCAGCCATAGGTCCACGACGTTCCATGTTAGTCTTTTCCTGAACTACGATGTTACCTTTGATAAAGATTTCTCCCTTATCCGGGCATCCAGGACGTCCCCACATGATGTTCTCGTCAAGGTATCCTTCTGAAGAACCGAACTCACCAATCTGAACTCCGCCTTCATCTGTTCCTGTCAGCATCATAACAACGCCGTCAAGTACTCTTGTTGCGCCTTCACCAAGGATTGCATCGCCTTCTTTTGTAGCGATTGGCTGAACATCCATGATTGTTTCTGAATATGTGTGGTACTGTTCTGGTGTGATAATATCAATCTTTAAGCTGTTTACCAGTTCCTGGCCTGCAGCTGCTTCTTCTTCGATTCCTTCACGGATGTAAAGCACTGTTCCGTCGATCTTTGTCTCCGGTCCTCTCTTTACTTCAGTGATTTTGAAATGCTTTCTTGTGAGTGTTCCCATCACTCTTGCTTCTTTTTCTTCTGCTGCCGGTGCCGCTGCTACTGCCACCGGAGCCGGTGCTGCTGCTACTGCAGAGCCTCCCATGATGCCAACCGGGATTTCCAGATTGATATCTTTTCCTTCTCCGATATGGAGTTTAAATACTCCACCCGGTACTGCTGCCGGTGCCGGAGCCGGCACTTCCGGCTGAACTGCCGGTGCTTCTTCTTCAGCTGTTTCTTCTTTTACCGGTTCTTCCGCAGAAGCTTCTTTGTATCCTTCTACGACATCCGGTGTAAGTGCTGTAAGTGAATCACTGTTTTTTTTCCAGTTTTGCACCAAGAACCTGTTCAATCGTAAGGACGCCTTCCAGATTCAGAAGTCCTGAATCTACCAGATCATCAAGATCGCCGGATCCTCAAGATTTGCAGCTTCGATTGTGATGCCCTCTTCCGCCCTTGCAGCAAAGCACGGCCGGATCTTTTGCATGAGCTTTCGCTGTTTCAGCTGTAATTGACATGTTTCATTCCCTCCTTGATTTTCTCCTTCGGCTCTTCGCCGTTTTCTATATATACAACCACACCGCATGGTGACGCAGAATGTGATGTACTTTTATGCCATACCGTTTCTTTTATTTCCCGTCTGGAAACTGTTCTACATGCTTGGAAACTCTCAGATATCTGTATAATGGATGTCCGATTGTTCTCATGACATGGTCTGTCTGATGGAATACTTTCAG
>ENA-OQBL01000329-OQBL01000329.1-human-gut-metagenome-genome-assembly--contig:-NODE-329-length-26528-cov-3.163857_pt1 | contig 26528 bp, 25 predicted proteins | sample MGYA00242747_ERZ504553 | MGnify/ENA primary metagenome ERZ504553 (study PRJEB26092, sample SAMD00036240) | human gut metagenome | host: Homo sapiens | study: EMG produced TPA metagenomics assembly of...
CAAGGTATGAAGTTGTTTTTTAGGGTATTTCTGCTTATCCAGCTGGTTACTCTTCCATTGAGGGCACAATATATGGTGCAAGGCGTTGTCACCGATTCGTTGACGAAGGAGCCATTGCCTTATACGTCAGTTTATCTGAAAGGAACTACGGAGGGAGGGATGACGGACAATAACGGCCGTTTTTCCTTCAAGACCTATCGCCCGGAGGCCACGCTGGTCATTTCGGCCGTGGGATATAATGAATATGTCCGGTTGATTCATCCCGCAAAGTCGTCTAAGTTCAATATAGTCCTTTCGCCAGCCACTTATGCACTGGATGAAGTGGTGGTGAAGCCGAAGCGTGAACGGTATAAGAAAAAGGATAATCCCGCAGTGGAGTTTGTACGCAAGATGATAGAGCATCGGGATGACTATTCGCCCGACGAACGCGACTTCTGGAAACGTGACCGCTATGAAAAGATGACTTTTGCCATCAATAACTTCGACAGCTTGAAGCAACAGAAGTGGCTTTACCGTAAGTTCAAGTTTCTGACGGATTATGTCGATACCTCTGCCGTTACCGGCAGGCCGGTACTGGCCATTTCCAACCGTGAGTTGCTTGCCACAGATTATTACCGCAAGTCTCCGCATAGCCGGAAACAGTGGGTCACCGCCCGCAGGCAGGCAGGAGTGGACGAAATGCTTTCCCAGCAGGGTATGGAGCAGGCTATCAGTGTCACCATGACCGATGTAGACCTTTATGAGAACAACATTACCTTGTTCACCAATAAGTTTGTCAGCCCGCTTTCCTCCCTTGGGCCGTCTTTCTACAAATATTATCTGATGGATACGCTTACCGTTGCCGGAAAGCCTTGTGTTGACTTGACATTTGTTCCTTTCAACTCCGAGTCGTTCGGTTTTACGGGACATTTGTACGTCATGCTGGACAGCACCTATTTTGTAAGGCGTGCCGTCATGAACTTTCCTCAGAAAATCAATCTGAACTTTGTGGACTACATGAAGATTGAACAGAATTTTGACCGCGCGGAGGACGGTACGAGGCAGTTGCTCAATGAGAGTATCACTACGGAATTCAAGTTGGTGGACAATAGTGACGGTATTTATGCCAAGCGGGATGTGTATTACAGAAACTATCAGTATGAACCGGATGACAAGGCTCTGCAGGCTTTCCGAAAACCGGAAAAGATGATTGAAGAGGCATCGGCTTCCGGCTATTCGGAAGCATATTGGGATGCCAACCGCCAGGTGGAGGTCAGCAAGAAAGAGACTTCGGTGGACAAGATGATGGCCCAGTTGCGCAGCTATCCCGTTTATTTCTGGACGGAGAAAGTGCTGAAGGTGCTGTTCACGGGGTATATTCCCGCTCCGAAGGAAAAAGAACCTTTGTTCTATATCGGTATGATGAATACCACCATCAGCGGAAATACACTGGAAGGAGTGCGCTTGCGTGCCGGCGGTATGACGACGGCATGGCTCAATCCGCATCTGTTCGGCAGGGGGTATATGGCATACGGTTTTCGCGACCATCGTGTAAAAGGACTTGCTGAACTGGAATATTCTTTTCATAAGAAGAAGGAATATGCCAATGAATTTCCTATACATTCGTTGAAGCTCCGTTACTTGTCAGATGTCAATCAATATGGACAACACTATCTTTATACCAGTCAGGATAATGTTTTTCTTGCCTTGAAACGTCAGAAGGATGACCGTATCGGTTATCAGCGGAAAGCGGAGCTGACCTATACCAATGAGTTCCATTCCGGCTTTTCCGTACAGATGACGGCGCGCCTGCGTAAAGATGAATCATCCCGTCTGATTCCTTTCATCAAGCAGGATGACCGTAATACGTATGTAAAAAGTATTTCGACCAGTGAGCTGGAATTGAAGCTGCGCTATGCTCCCAACGAAAAATTCTTCCAGACCCAATGGAACCGCTTCCCTGTTTCGCTGGATGCTCCGGTCTTTTCGCTTACGCATACCATGGCTGCCAAAGGGGTACTGGGAGGAGACTATACCTATCACTATACGGAAGCGGGTTTTCAAAAGCGTTTCTGGTTCTCGGCATTCGGTTATACGGATGTTATCCTGAAAGCCGGAAAAGTCTGGAATAAGGTTCCTTTTCCTCTGCTTATCATTCCCAATGCGAACTTGTCCTATACCATACAACCTGAGTCTTATTCATTGATGAATGCCATGGAATTCATGAATGATGAATACGCTTCCTGGGATGTGACCTATTACTTGAACGGCTGGCTCTTCAACCGTATTCCTTTGTTGAAAAAGTTGAAATGGCGTGAAGTTCTTTCCTGCCGCGGTTTGTATGGGAATTTGAGCGATAAGAATAATCCGGCTTTTCAGCAGGATTTGTTCCGTTTTCCTGCCGGGAGTACCACCATGGGGCATACGCCCTACGTAGAGGCAGGCGTAGGCATTGAAAATATTTTCAAGGTGTTGCGTGTCGATTATGTATGGCGTCTGACTTACCGAAATTTACCGGATATAGACAAATCCGGGCTCAGAATCAGTCTGCACATGACATTTTAACTTAAATCTTACTAATAGGACATTAAATCGGATAAAATGACTAATCCCAATTGAGTAAAATACCCTAAATTTGAGCAATTTTTTAAACTCTAAATAATACAATGGCAATGAAAGAAAACATTAAGCCGGCAACCGGACGCCTGGGCGTGCTGGTAGTCGGAGTAGGTGGTGCGGTTGCAACCACCATGATTACCGGTACATTAGCTGCTCGCAAGGGCTTGGCAAAAGCTATAGGCTCAATCACACAAATGGCTGCTATGCGCATGCAGGATGGCAAAGAAAAACTTATCAAAGACATAGTGCCTTTGGCTGATTTGAATGATATCGTTTTCGGAGGTTGGGATATTTTCCCGGACAACGCCTACGAAGCTGCTATGTATGCTGAGGTTTTGAAAGAGAAGGACTTGAATCTGGTAAAAGATGAACTGCAAGCCATCAAGCCGATGCCTGCTGCATTCGACCACAATTTCGCAAAACGTTTGAACGGTACGCACATTAAGAAGGCAGCTACCCGCTGGGAAATGACAGAGCAGTTGCGCGAGGATATCCGTAACTTCAAGGCAGCCAATAACTGCGAGCGTATTGTTGTGCTGTGGGCTGCAAGTACCGAAATATATATTCCGCTGTCCAAGGAGCACGAATCTCTCGCTGCTTTGGAACAGGCAATGAAGGAAAACAATACTGAAGTAATCTCTCCGAGTATGTGCTATGCATACGCTGCCATTGCAGAAGGCGCTCCGTTTATTATGGGTGCTCCTAATCTGTGTGTGGATACTCCGGCTATGTGGGAATTCTCCAAGAAAATGAATGTGCCCATTTCCGGTAAGGACTTCAAGAGTGGCCAGACTTTGATGAAGACGGTGCTTGCTCCGATGTTCAAGACCCGTATGTTGGGTGTAAGTGGCTGGTTCTCTACGAATATTCTGGGTAACCGTGACGGCGAGGTACTCGACCAACCGGAGAACTTCAAGACAAAAGAGGTCAGCAAGCTGTCTGTTATCGACAATATCTTCGAGCCGGAGAAATATCCTGACTTGTACGGTGATGTTTATCATAAGGTACGCATCAACTACTATCCTCCCCGTAAGGATAACAAGGAAGCATGGGACAACATCGATATTTTCGGCTGGATGGGCTATCCGATGGAAATCAAGGTCAACTTCTTGTGCCGTGACTCCATTCTTGCTGCTCCCATCGCGCTCGACTTGGTTATTTTTCAGTGATTTTGGCATTGCGTGCAGGCATGTGCGGCATTCAGACGTGGCTGTCCTTCTTCTGCAAGAGCCCGATGCACGATTTCGAGCATGAGCCGGTACACGATTTGTTCCAGCAATGGCGCATGGTGAAAGAGACTCTCCGCAATATGGTGGGTGAGACAGCACCGAGTTATCTGGACTAAAAAAACAGTGATAAGGTGATAAAAATAAGGTGGTAAGGTGATAGAGTGATAGCACTTTACCACTTTATCACTTTTATTACTTTATTGCATTTATCATTTTACCGTTTTTATCGCATTTATCACCTCATTACTTTTTTTGATGAAGAAACCCTCCCTCCTCCCAGTTATTATCGGTACGGGCTTTGGCTCGGGCTTTTCTCCTTTTGCACCCGGCACTGCGGGAGCTTTGCTGGCTACGCTTATCTGGTTCGGGTTGTCTTATCTGGTTTCAAGTGTCTGCCTTTTGTGGCTGACAGTAGCATTGATTTTTGGTATTTACGCTTGCCGGTATCTGGGCTGCCAACCGCCTGGAGGCATCTTGGGGCGAAGACCCTTCGCGCGTGGTGGTCGATGAAATGGTCGGCGTGTGGATTGCCTTGCTTGCGGCGCCCGCCGGACATGTATGGTATACATTGGGAGCATTTGTTTTGTTCCGTTTGTTTGATATATTCAAGCCCTTGGGCATCCGCCGTATGGAAAGTCTGCCGGTGGAATCGGGTAATGATGACGATATTCTGTCCGGAGTCTACGGATTTTATAATTTTGATTGTGGCAAGATGGATAATCAGTTGAAATCAAATGGCAAAGGTGTGTCGTGGCGCCATTCTGTCTGGATCTTCTTCAAGGCCCAGATTTCTGCGCAATTCGCAAGCTTTGTCGATTTTCTGGTGACTATCCTTCTGGTGAAGGCTTTTGCTGTTTTTTATCTTTATGCCACATTCACGGGTTCCGTAGTAGGAGGCATTGTAAACTGTGCCATTAATTACGGATGGGTGTTCCATGCCGAAGACTGCAAGAAAACGCATGTTGCCGTCAAGTACCTCTTTGTCTGGGGGAGGCAGCATTATACTGAATACTTGGGGTACTTTTGCACTGACCGAATGGCTTACCGGCATGACATGGGTCAATGGGATTGTTGGGATATTATATAGACAATGTATTTATTCTGTCAAAGATAATTGTAGCAGTGCTGGTAGCATTTTTTTTGGAACTACCATCTGCAACGATTTTTTCGTTTATCGTAATCACAATATAAAAGGCTTTCTGAAACATTATTTAGAGAACAAAAAAGACGAATATGAATTATAGAGATTGGTTGCAGCAGGTGATATACAAGATTATCAACCCTGTGGTGCATGGTATGATTAGAATTGGCATTACGCCTAACTTTATTACGACTACGGGGCTGGTGCTGAATATCGTGGCGGCTGCCTTGTTTGTGTATGCCGGGGTGTACAAGAGTGGTGAACTGGTCTATGTGGGCTGGGGAGGCGGTATTGTGCTCTTTGCCGGGTTGTTTGACATGATGGACGGACGTGTGGCACGCGTGGGTAAAATGAGTTCTACTTTCGGTGCGCTCTACGACTCCGTACTCGACCGTTACAGCGAGCTCGTGACATTGTTCGGCATCTTCTATTACTTGATGCTGCAAGGCTATTTGTGGGGCTCCATCATTACATTCATTGCGCTGATAGGTTCGCTGATGGTGAGTTACGTGCGTGCCCGTGCCGAAGGTTTGGGGCTGGAGTGTAAAGTCGGTTTCATGCAGCGCCCCGAACGCGTTGTGCTGACTGCCCTCGGTGCCATGTTCTGCGGTATCTTTGGTGATTGTACCTTGTTCGACCCGATGCTGATACTAATTGTGCCTATGGCAGTGATTGCAATATTGGCGAATTTGACGGCATTTGCTCGCTTGGCGCATTGCTATAAACTACTGAAAGACAAGGAATGAAAAATAGTTTGTTTCCCTCTGTGAGAGAGGCGGTGCTGGTGATTGTCATCACAGCGTTTTTCCTGATTCTGACAGCGGTCTGTATCGGGCTTCGTCCGGAACATTTCCTGATGGCGGGTGTATTTTTGGTATTGTTCTTTGCCGGACAGACAACCCGTAAGTTGGCAGTGGCGCTGTTGCCGTTTTTCATATTCGGCATTTCGTATGACTGGATGCGCGTATATCCCAATTACCAGGTGAATCCCATTGATGTAAAAGGACTTTATGAGGCAGAAAAATCCCTTTTTGGCTTGTCTGTAGACGGTGCTGTCCTTATCCCTTGTGAGTATTTTGCTTTGAACCATTGTCCTGTTGCCGATTTCTTTGCCGGGATATTCTATCTCTGTTGGGTACCGGTTCCCATTGCATTCGGGTTGTGGCTCTATCTGAAGGGTGACCGTAGGGTATATCTTCGTTTTGCGATGGTGTTCCTGCTGGTTAATCTCATCGGTTTTGCCGGCTATTATATCCATCCCGCTGCTCCGCCCTGGTATGCCATGAATTATGGTTTCGAGCCGATACTCGACACTCCGGGCAATGTGGCAGGCTTAGGGCGCTTTGACGAATTGCTGGGATGTTCCATCTTCAACTCCATTTACGGAAGGAATGCCAATGTATTTGCAGCAGTGCCCTCGCTCCATGCCGCCTATATGGTGGTGGCTTTGGCTTACGCGGTTATGGACCGCAGCAAAAAGTGGTTGATAGCGTTGTTTGCGGTGATTATGGTCGGTATCTGGTGGACGGCTGTCTATTCGGGACACCATTATCTGATTGATGTGATGCTGGGCATCTCTTGTGCATTGCTGGGTAATTTTTGTTTTTGAGAAAGGACTGATGAAGTGGGGAGCGTTCGGACGCTTCTTTGAAAGATACAGTCGATACATTAAATAAGGTATACAATGAATAATTTTGATTTTTTATAGTCCTACAGAGTTTGTCTTTGGCAAGAATACTGAAGTGCAAGTCGGTGCATTGGCGCGTAAGTATGGTGCACAAAAAGTGATGATAGTATATGGAGGCGGTTCTGTTGTACGGAGTGGTCTGCTGGATAGAGTGAAGCAATCCTTGCAGGAAGCCGGTGTGGCTTATTGCGAAATGGGAGGTGTCCAGCCCAATCCCATTGACGGGAAGGTATACGAAGGTATTCAGCTTTGCTGTCGTGAGCAGGTGGATATGATGCTTCCTGTGGGAGGTGGTTCGGTCATAGATACGGCAAAGGCCATTGCTGCCGGAGCCCTCTATGATGGTGACTTTTGGGATTTCTTTATCGGTCGTGCCAAGGTGGAGAAAGCGTTGAAAGTAGCCGTGGTGCTGACTATCCCGGCTGCCGGAAGCGAAGGTTCGGGCAATACGGTAATTACCAAGACAGAGACACTCCAAAAACTGGGGCTCTGTGCCCCCGAGCATTTGCGTCCCGTATTTTCCATCATGAATCCTGAACTGACCTACACTCTCCCAGCTTATCAGACGGCTTGTGGTATTGCCGACATGATGGCTCACATCATGGAGCGTTATTTCACAAATACACCGGATGTGGAAATCAGCGACCGGCTTTGCGAAGGCACCTTGACAGCTATCATTAAAGAAGCTTACCGGGTGAAACAGCAACCGGACAACTATGCCGCGCGTGCCAACATTATGTGGTGTGGCACTGTGGCGCATAACGGAACTTGTGGGGTAGGGCGTGAGGAAGACTGGGCATCCCATGCACTGGAACATGAAATCAGTGCTATCTATAATGTAGCCCACGGTGCCGGCTTAGCTGTAATCTTCCCTGCCTGGATGGCTTTTATGGCAGAACATAATCCGGCAAAGATAGCCCAGTTTGCCCACCGCGTTTTTGATATACCCAAGTCCGAAGATTTGGAAGAGATGGCTTTGGCTGGTACCGCCCGCCTGAAACACTTTTTCCGTTACATGGGCTTGCCGGTTAGCTTTAAGGAGTTGGGCATCGAGCATCCCGATATAGACCGTATGCTCGTCAGTCTGCAGCGCAATAAAGGCGAACTGCTTGGCAACTACGTGAAGCTGACCATGACTGATTGCAGGGAAATCTATCGTTTGGCTTTATAGCGGAAGGCATGTTTGGGGAGAGCTCCCCCAAAGCAAGAGATAAAAAAGACGGCGAGATAAATACCTTCGCCGTCTTTTTATTGATTTCGTATTTCTTCCTTTCATGTCTATCTCTTCCCCTTCGCAGGTCGTAGAATACATATTCCAGGAATGCTAATTTCTGGTTTGGAATAATCTTGATACCGAATCCGTACTTCATCTGCCACTTCCGTTTCAGGGAGACGAGTCCCTGATTGACGTAGGCTGCGATGTACGGGTGGATGTGTAACGAGAATTTCTTTATCTTCAATTTGTTGACCAGGTAGTCAATCTTACTCTCTAAGGTGTCCGTAAAGAGGATGGACGATTTGATGGTGCCTTTACCGAAGCAGGTGGGGCAGGTTTTCCGTCGTATTTACATCCATAGCCGGGCGTACACGCTGGCGTGTAATCTGCATCAGTCCGAATTTACTGAGCGGCAGGATGTTGTGACGTGCTCTGTCTTTCTGCATGTTGGCACACATACGTTCGTAAAGCTTCTGTCGGTTTTCGGCTTCATTCATGTCGATGAAGTCCACCACGATGATACCACCCATATCCCTTAGTCTGAGCTGGCGTGCCAGTTCGTCGGCTGCACCCAGATTCACTTCCAGTGCGTTGGCCTCCTGCCCGTTGGCATTCTTGGTGCGGTTACCGCTGTTCACGTCTACTACGTGAAGCGCCTCAGTATGCTCAATAATCAGGTAGGCACCACTTTTGTATGAAATGGTCTTGCCGAATGACGACTTGATTTGTTTGGTGATACCAAAATTGTCGTAAATGGGGAGTTGACCTTTGTACAGCTTCACGATTCCTGCCCGTTCAGGGGCGATGAGGGTTACGTAATCCTTGATTTCGTGGTACACAGCCTCGTTGTTCACGTGGATGTTTTCGAAGGAAGGATTGAACAAGTCGCGCAACAGTCCTACGGCACGGCTGGTTTCTTCGTAAATCAGTGTCGGAAATTTGGTGGCCTTCTGTACTTTTGTAATGGCATCTTCCCAATGTTTCAGTAATACTTTAAGCTCTCCGTCGAGTTCGGCAACACGTTTTCCTTCGGCTACGGTGCGGACGATGACGCCGAAGTTTTTCGGCTTGATACTCATCAGCAGTTGCTTGAGGCGTGCGCGCTCTTCGCTCGATTTAATTTTTTGTGATACGGAAACCTTGTCATTGAAGGGAATCAGCACGAGGTATCTTCCGGCAAAGGAAAGTTCGGAAGTCAGTCGCGGCCCTTTGGTAGAGATAGGTTCCTTGACAATTTGCACCACTACTTCTTGTCCCACCTTGAGTGTGTTGGAAACCGTTCCGTCCTTTTCAAGGTCGGGAAGTATGGTTGCTTTGGTAATGGGATTCAGCTTCTTCTTGTCGCTTAAAGTTTGCTTTACGTACTTCTCTAACGAGTTAAATTGAGGACCTAGGTCCAGATAATGAAGAAAAGCGTCTTTCTCGTAACCCACGTCCACGAAGCAGGCATTCAGGCCGGGCATCAATTTTTTGACGCGTCCCAAATACATGTTGCCCACCGAGAAGGAGATGTTTCTTCCTTCGCTCTGAAGTTCCACCAGCTGCTTGTCTTCAAGCAGTGCAATGGATACCTCTTTGGGCTGTACGTCTACAACGAGTTCGCTTGTCACAATAATTGGCTTTTAAATGATTCTATTTACTACTTAAACAAAGAACAAACCCGCGAGACATTTTGCTTCACAAGTTTGTTCTTTATTTTGTCCTTCAGACTAAAAATTACTTTTTGCTTTTATGTCTGTTCTTTCTTAGTCTTTTTTTACGCTTGTGCGTAGACATTTTATGTCTTTTTTTCTTCTTTCCGCTTGGCATAGCTTCAAAATTTTTATGGGTTAATACTATTGTTTATTATTTCTTCACTGAGAGGGTGAACGTTTTTGCAGGCTTAAATGCCGGAATGTTATGTTCCGGAATGATTATTGTAGTGTTCTTGGAGATGTTGCGTGCAGTTTTCTGAGCTCTTTTCTTCACTACAAAACTACCAAACCCGCGGAGGTAAACATTTTCATCTTTGGATAAAGATGCCTTTACTGCGTCCATGAATGCTTCAACGGTTGTAAGTACGGTTGTCTTATCAATTCCGGTGTTCTTTGTAATTTCGTTTACAATATCAGCTTTAGTCATTTTTCTTTAAAAAAAATTATTATTACTATAGTTTTCCTAATTTTTTGGACTGCAAATATATAGCTTTTCCGTGGCTCTAAAAAATATATTTCGGACAATTTTCTAAAAAAGTCTTGGCATTAAGCTTTGTTAGGCTGAAAATGAAGTATTTTTGCAGCATGAATATTTTTAGCGGAACATTGTTGGATTGGTATGCGGAGAACAAACGCGACCTTCCGTGGCGAAATACCACGGACCCTTATCTGATATGGATTTCTGAAATCATCTTACAACAGACAAGAGTGGCGCAGGGTTATGAGTACTTTTTGCGTTTCATAAAACGCTTCCCGGATGTGGCGTCGCTGGCTGCTGCGTCCGAGGACGAAGTGATGAAATATTGGCAGGGCCTGGGGTACTATTCTCGTGCCCGCAACCTGCATGCCGCAGCCAAAAGCATGAAGGGTACATTTCCAAAAAAATCTATGCAGAGGTGCGTGCTTTGAAGGGGGTAGGGGATTATACGGCAGCGGCCATCTGTTCTTTTGCCTATGACATGCCTTATGCGGTAGTAGACGGGAATGTATATCGGGTGCTTTCCCGTTATTTCGGCATTGATATTCCCATTGATTCTACCGAAGGGAAAAAAAACTTTTACTGCTTTGGCGAGAGAGATGCTCGATAAATCCCGACCGGCAGATTATAACCAAGCGATTATGGACTTCGGAGCCGTGCAGTGTATGCCGCAGTCGCCCAACTGTCTGTTCTGTCCTTTGTCTGGTAGCTGCAGAGCCTTGTTGGAAGGCAAAGTGCAGCAACTGCCCGTGAAGCAGCACAGAACAAAGACTACCAACCGCTATTTTAATTATATATATGTACGTATGGGTGCGCATACTTTGATACATAAGAGGACGGAGAACGATATCTGGAAAAATCTCTTTGAATTGCCTCTAATCGAAACGGAAAAAGATTTATCCGAAGAGGAGTTCCTGGCATGTCCGCAGTTTCATGCACTGTTTGCAGAGGGAGAGGTGCGGATGGTCCGTACACTACTTCGGGGAGTGAAGCATGTATTGTCCCACAGAGTGATTTATACCAATTTCTATGAGGTCACTCTACCCGATAATTCGGGTTCTTTTTCAGGTTACCAGCAGGTTGCGGTCGAAGATTTGGACCGTTATGCGGTGCCTCGGCTGATACATGCTTTCTTGGAGAAATATATATAAAAGTTGTCTGTATTCTTGCATGGTGTGGATATTCTCGTTAATTTTGGCAGCAAATTAATAAAATAGAAGCTTATGTCAGTAAACAAGGTGATATTGTTAGGAAATGTGGGCAGAGACCCGGAAGTGAGATACCTTGACAGTGGGGTGGCGGTAGCTACTTTTTCTTTGGCTACTACAGAAAGAGGATACACTTTGCAGAATGGAACCCAGGTTCCCGACCGCACTGAGTGGCATAATATTGTGCTTTGGCGTGGACTGGCAGAAACTGCCGAAAAATATGTGCATAAAGGAGATAAACTTTACATTGAAGGTAAAATTCGCACTCGCTCGTATGATGACCAGACAGGAGCTAAGCGCTATGTGACTGAAGTTTTTGCAGATACAATGGAAATGTTGACACCTAAAAGTGCATCGGCATCGGGCAATGCGCCGTTTGCGCCGCAAGCCGGAGCGACAGCCCAGCCGCAACAACCGGTACAACCGCAGGCTGCCCCTGCACAAGATAACCCGACGGACGATCTACCGTTCTGATTGTTTAACTAAAACCAAAATCTTTGGACCCAGACGCTTATTTATGCCAGTTGGCAGATGTTTTTAACGGTATATCCGTACAGACTCCTTCTATTTCGGCCATTGTAGCCATTGTGTTGGCAGGTTTGCTTTTGCTCGTTTCCGGCTTTGCATCAGCTTCCGAAATAGCCTTTTTTTCTCTTTCTCCGTCAGACTTAAATGTAATAGCGGAGAGAAAGCATCCTTCGGATGAGAAAATCAGTAATTTGCTGGATAACAGTGAACGTTTGTTGGCGACGATTCTGATTACAAACAACTTCGTGAATGTAACCATAATCATGCTCTGTAACTTCTTTTTTATGAATGTGTTCCAATTTCATTCTCCCATTGCAGAGTTCCTCATTCTGACAGTAGTCCTTACGTTTTTGCTGTTGCTTTTCGGTGAAATCATGCCTAAGATATATTCGGCTCAGAAAACGCTGGTTTTCTGCCGTTTTGCTGCTCCCGGCATCACGTTTTGCCGTTCCGTATTCTATCCGATGGCATCTATGCTGGTACGTTCCACTTCTTTCCTGAACAAGCATGTGGTCCGCAAGAACCATAATATATCGGTCGATGAACTTTCACATGCACTAGAATTGACCGATAAGGCGGAACTTTCGGAGGAGAACAATATTCTGGAAGGTATCATCCGCTTTGGTGGAGAGACAGCCAAGGAGGTTATGACTTCCCGCCTCGATGTGGTGGATCTGGATATTCGTACCCCTTTCAAGGATGTGGTGAAGTGCATTGTAGAGAATGTCTACTCCCGTATTCCCATCTATGCGGATAACCGTGACAATATCAAGGGGGTGCTTTATATCAAGGATTTGCTTCCCCATCTGAACAAAGGGGATAATTTCCGCTGGCAGTCGCTTATCCGGCCCGCCTATTTTGTGCCCGAAACCAAGATGATTGATGATTTGCTGCGCGATTTTCAGGCAAACAAGATTCATATAGCCATTGTGGTCGATGAGTTCGGCGGTACGTCGGGCATTGTCACCATGGAGGACATTATTGAGGAGATTGTGGGCGAAATTCATGACGAATACGATGATGAAGAACGTACATATGCCGTACTGAATGACCACACTTGGGTATTTGAAGCCAAGACCCAGCTGACCGATTTCTATAAAATAACGAAGATAGACGAGGAAACGTTCGATGAGGTGGCAGGGGATGCCGATACGCTTGCCGGACTTCTGCTGGAGCTGAAGGGGGAATTTCCTGCTCTCCATGAAAAGGTGACCTACGGCCGTTATGAGTTTGAGGTGCTGGAGATGGACAACCGCCGTATCCTGAAAGTGAAGTTTACAGTAAATGCCTCAACTCCTCTAATCCCTAATCCTTAATCCTTGCCTCATGCCCCTCTTCTTACAACATACCGCTCTTCCCTGCCGATGGGGAATTTGGAAAACGGAGGAATCTCCGGAGGAATTGCTGGCCATGCTTCCTCATCAGGAAGTATACCGGGAAGGTATGCGGCGTTTCACCGCAGCACACCGCCGTCTGGAGTGGCTGGCTGTCCGTGTATTGCTTTACACGCTGTCGGGAGAAGAGAAAGAGATTGCCTATCATCCCAGTGGGAAACCTTATTTGGCAGATGCTTCCGCCTCTCTCAGTATTTCGCATACGAAAGGTTATGTGGCTGTTGTTTTGGGATTGCCGGGTCGGGAAGTGGGCATTGACATTGAGCAGTATGGTGAACGGGTAAGGAAGGTGGCGCATAAATTCATGCGCGAAGATGAACAGCCATCCGTGTTTCGCGGAACCGACACTTGGTCACTGTTGCTGCACTGGTCGGCCAAGGAGACCATGTTTAAATGCCTGAATGCTTCCGAGGTTGATTTTCGTGGGCACATGCGCATTCTGCCTTTTGCTGTAAATGAAAGCGGCGTATTCTCCGCCGAAGAGTATCGTACGGTGGAGAAACGCCGGTTCACTATTCATTATTATTTGTTTCCGGATTTTGTCTTGACATTGAGTCTGTAAATTTCTTACAGCCTTTCCAGTTGTACCGTAAAATGTCTCATCAACGGAGCTTCCCAAGTGATGCGAACTCCGCGGGTAATACTTTCCCGCTTGTCATATACATTTTTTTAAAGCGGCTGCTACCACATCCATGTGGTTGTCGGTGTACACGCGGCGAGGGATGGCAAGCCGGAGCAAATCCAAGCCGTTGAAGCGGTTTTCGCGGGTCACCGGGTCGCGGTCTGCCAGCAGATAGCCGATTTCACAACCGCGTATGCCTGCTTCTAGATAGAGTTCGGCGGTCAGTGTCTGTGCCGGAAACTCTTCTTTGGGCACGTGTGTCAGCACTTTGGGGGCATCCACAAATATGGCATGGCCGCCTGCGGGACGTTGGTAAGGTATCCCGTACTCATCCAGTTTCATGGCTAGATAGCCCACCTGGTGAATGCGGGTTTCCAGATTGTCAAATTCAGTATTTTCATCCAGGCCGATGGCAAGGGCGTTCATGTCACGTCCGTTCATGCCGCCGTAAGTGAGGTAGCCTTCGAATTGCACGCAGAAGCCTTTGGCACCTTCATACCAGTCTTTCCGGCGGGTGGCTATGAATCCGCCCATGTTGACAATACCGTCATTTTTTGGCACTCATCGTCATGCCGTCGGCAAGGTCAAACATCTCGCGGGTAATTTCCTTTATGCTCTTGTTGCGGTAACCTTCTTCTCTCATTTTGATGAAGTAGGCATTTTCCGCAAAGCGTGCCGAGTCAAAGAGAACGGGCTTGCCGTACTTGTCGGCAATGGCGCGGACTTCGCGCAGGTTCTGCATGGAAACCGGCTGGCCGCCTGCGGTGTTGTTGGTTATGGTGACGATGACGAACGGTATCCGTTCGCTATGTTCCTGTAATGCTTTTTCCAGGTTTTTAGGGTCTACATTGCCTTTGAAGGGAATTTCCAGCTGTGTCTGTTTGGCTTCGTCTATGGTGCAGTCCAGAGCCAGTGCCCGGCGTCCCTCGATATGTCCTTTGGTGGTGTCGAAATGGGAGTTTCCCGGCACAATGTCGCCCTCGTGCACCAGGTAGGAGAAGAGTACATTTTCGGCAGCGCGTCCCTGGTGGGTGGGGATAATGTATCCAAATCCGGTGAGGCGGGTGATGACTTCCTTCAGTCTGAAGAATGAGGTGGCTCCGGCATAGCTTTCGTCGCCCAGCATCATGCCTGCCCATTGGCGGTCGCTCATGGCGCCGGTGCCCGAGTCGGTGATGAGGTCGATATAAACTTGTTCCGATTTGAGTTGGAATACGTTGTAGTGGGCTTCTTTCAGCCATTGTTCGCGTTCCTGGCGGGTACTTTTACGGATAGGTTCCACCATTTTTATTTTCCATGCTTCGGCAAATGGTAATTCCATAGACTCTGTATCTTTAATAATTTGACAATAGGTTAACGGATAAACCGATTATTTCGGTTTAATGTGCCGAATTTAGGTAAAATCTATGTAATAATCAATTTAAATATGACTTTTTGTAATGTAAATGTCCGGACGAAATCACTTCGGCCGGACATCATCAAATAAACTTGGCAGAGTTTATTACCTTCTTTACTTTCTCTGAATTAGGTTTGATGAATGAAATGATGGACGGTTTGTCCGGCTCATTAGACTCAACGCTTTTTCCTCGAAAGCAATGATAAAGTATGCATGGCAGGTCTTCTGACTTGTTTCTGTTGCAGGCGCCTTCCCGGAAGAATATTCCAGTGGCATAGAGTAATTGTCTGCAACGTTGCACGAAACTTACAGCAGCGGGACTGTCCAGGATTTACACCTGATTCCCTTTTAATCGCTTTCCCAGAAGAGGGGGAGCGAACCAATGCATGACAAAGATACGGATTCTTTTTGAGAAAACAATTCTATGAGTGATAAATTTTCTTCCCCGCTCTCTTTCTTTTTGCCGACAAATTGGCAAGGTTTTGCCATCCTCTTGGCAAGACTTTGTCACCGCGTTGGCAAAACTTTGCCATAGGCATGGCAAAAGTTTGCCAAAAGCATGGCAATAGGTTGGCAAAATTACTCTCTGATTGATAGTGACTTAAGGCGATTTAAGCAATCCGTCATGTCGGTAAGGTGAAAAGATACCAATACAAGCCACACTTGCCACAAGAACCTTCTCCAGAGGTATGCAAAGCATTTTGTTTGGTGTGGTAAAACGGGCTGTTATCTCTCTTTTGCCAGTGTGAATACAAACTCCAGCCCTCCGCCTTGGTTGTTTTTGGCAGAGATGGTGCCTCCGTGAATAAGGACTGCATTCTTCACTATGGCGAGCCCCAAGCCGGTGCCGCCCAACTTGCGCGAGCGTCCTTTGTCTACACGGTAGAAGCGTTCGAACAAACGGTTCAGATGTTCGGGAGAAACGCCGATGCCGGTATCGGCAAAACTGAAATAGTAGTAATTCTCGTCTTCGCGGAAACAACTGATGTTGATGTGTATGTTGGTGCCGGCATAAGCGATGGCGTTGTCCATGAGATTGCGGAAGATGGAGTAGAGTAGAGAGTAGTTGCCCCGCAACTGTATCTTCGATTTTAGGGAATTGACAACGGTGATTTGCTTCTGTTCCAGTTCCAGGGACACTTCGTTGACGATGTTTGAAACCAGCATGCTGATGTCCACCTTTTCCATATCGATCATGTTGGCGGCTTCGTCCATGCGGGTCAGTACGGATATGTCGCGCAGCAGGCGGCTCAGGCGGTTGCTTTGCGCGTAGCAGCGTTCCATGAAGATTTGCATCTTTTCGGGCGCGATGTTCTCGTTGTTCACGATGGTTTCCAGATAGCCTTGTATGCTGCTTACGGGGGTTTTCAGCTCATGGGCGATGTTTTGGGTCAATTGCCGTTTTAGCTGTATCTGCTCCTCTTCCTGGGTGATGTCGTTGATGGAAATCTCAAAGCTGAGGTCTTGGAAGATGATGCACTCCACGATGAAGATGCGTCCGTTCTTGTTGATGTGAACGGACATTCTTCGTTCTTCGTTATAGGAAGGGCGCTTTCTGTGCCTTGTTGATGAAATCTGTTATCTTCTGGAATTCGCAGATGGAGAATATTTCTTCGGTAGTCTGCAGGTTGGAGTCTGAAATCAGATTGCCGTATTGGGTGAACAGATTGTTTACCAGTATCTCCTTTTTGTCTCTGTTGAATACGCCCAGTCCTTCGCGGGAGGTCTGCAAATGGGTGATGAGATTTTTCGCGCTCAATGTAAAGCGCCTCTTTGGTTTCGCGCAGGCGCTTATATATTTGTATGATGTGCTGCGAAATCTCTCCAAGTTCATTGTGCGGGAAGGCGGTTTGTATGTCCATGTCTATGGGTTCGTTCTTGTCGGCTCTTTTTGGCAAACTCACGCAGGTGGTTGATGGCACTGCCAAGTTTGGAGGTGAATTTATAAAAGATGAATATCAGCAGCAGTGATACAATGACCGTGAACCAGATGTAATGTGGGTCGGCAGCCAGATTGTTCATCAGGTTGACGTTGTAGGGAGAGCTGAGCGGATGATGCAGTCTTTGTAGACGGTGGCAGAATAGAAATAGGTTCTGCCGGTGGTTTCGGAGATGCGCCGCAGGTCGTAGCCTTTGCCGGCTTTCAGTGCCTTCTGCACTTCGGGGCGCTTGATGTGGTTGTCCAGTTCATGGCTGCCGTTCTGGGAACTGTCGAACAATACGTTACCTTGAAGGTCTACCACGGTGACGCGCAGTTCCTTGTTTACATGCTTGGAGATATAGCTGTCCAGCATGGAAGTCCATAGGCTGTCGGGGAGATAACGAAGTTCCTGGTGTAGTCTGTCATTATAGTCTTGCAGCTGCGTGTCCAGTAGCTCCACTTTATATTCCTTTTCCCGCTGATACTGGTAGGCGATGAAGCATGCGGCGAATATGAGGAACAGTGAAATGACCGAAAGGAAAAGCTTCCGGCTGAAGGACAGAAAGTGTCTGTCGTTATTCGGCTTCGAAACAATATCCATATCCCAAGCGTGTTACGATGCATTTGCCATAAACTCCGATTTTCTTGCGTAGGCGTGTGATGTTTACGTCGATGGTACGGTCCAGCACATATACTTCATCACTCCAGATGCGGTTCAGTATATCCTCGCGCGAGAATACGCGTCCTTTATTCTGCAAAAGCATGCAATAAGATTTCAAACTCTTTTTTGGTGAGCGGTGCCTCTTCACCGTCAATGCAGACTTTCTTCTTGATGACGTTCAGCACCAGCGTCTTGTAGACAATCTGTTCCGGTGCATGCTCTGTCTCTCCTTGCTGGGTGCGTCTCAGTACGGCTTTGACACGTGCCGCTACTTCGCGCAGCGAGAAGGGTTTGGATATATAGTCGTCCGCTCCCAGGTTGAAGCCAGTCACGGTGTCATTTTTGCCGTATCTTTGGCGGTAATGAAGATGATGGGTATCTGGGCCGTCTTCTTGTCCTTCTTCAGCATACTTGCCATTTTGAAGCCGGAAATTTCTCCCATCATCACGTCCAGCAGTAGTAGGTTGTAGCTGCCAATGTCCATTCTCAGAGCTTCTTCGGCAGAGTTCGCCGTGTCCACTTCGTAGCCTTCGTTTTCGAGGTTGAACTTCAGAATTTCACATAAGTCTTCTTCATCGTCCACTACTAAAATCCGGTAATTGTTCATTGCTTTGTTGTTTATGTATGACAGGAATAAAACAATTTTCTTGTCACAAAGTTAAACTTTATTTCTTTTTATCGGCAAAAATAGTGCAAACCGAATGCAGAATTTTCATGTTTACATGAAAAGTTGTGCCGAGATGCAGGCCATTTCTGCTTTCTGGGTACAAAAGTGAGGCTAATTTGTTACGGAATGATGAAACAAGTGTTACATTTGGGTTACATTAAATTCCCGTTTATCTAAAAGCCCCGTCACATTAAAATATTATCTTTGCTTCGTAAATACTGAATTGTATGAAAGAACTTATGTATATCAGGAGTTTCTCTAAGAGACATTTGTCGGTTATTATGGGAACTCTACTTTTAGTGATAATCGGCTCTGTCTGGCTGAAATACGGCTCCTTTCCGCTCGGGATTTGAGATTACGGATGAACTGGGCGGTAATATATTCCCTTCCAGTATCCTTTCGGTGGCTACTACCGATGCTCAGGTCATAGTGCCGGTAGACTCCATGTATGTAGGTAATCCGAAGTCCTGCATCGCTGTCCGTGTCCGTTCGAGGAATGCTTATAGCCGGGTGCGGGTAGAGGTTGCAGAGACTCCGTTCTTTTCCCGTTCCGTGTCGGAGTTTGTGCTGGCAAAACCGCGTACGGAGTATATTATCTATCCTGATATCATATGGAATTACGAGGCTCTGAAGAATAACAACCAAGCGGAACCCATCAGTGTGGCCGTTATGGTAGAGATGAACGGCAAGGATTTGGGGCAGAGGGTGCGTACTTTTTCCGTTCGCAGCATTAATGAATGTCTGTTGGGGTATGTCACGAATGGTACAAAGTTCCATGATACCGGCATCTTTTTTGCAGCTTATGTGAATGAGGAGAATCCTATGATTGACAAGCTGTTGCGTGAAGCGCTGGATACGCGTATCGTCAACCGGTTTTTGGGTTATCAGGGAGGTGCCGAAGTGGTGGACAAGCAGGTTTATGCCTTGTGGAATGTGTTGCAAAAGCGCAAGTTCCGTTATAGTTCGGTGTCCAATACGAGCCTTTCCAGCAACGTGGTTTTTTTCACAGCGTGTGCGCACGTTCGATGATGCTTTGGAGTCCTCGCAAATCAACTGTGTGGATGGGAGTGTCCTTTTTGCTTCTTTACTCCGTGCCATAAATATAGAACCTATATTGGTACGCACTCCAGGACATATGTTTGTAGGATACTACACAGATTCTAGTCATAAAGACATGAATTTCCTTGAAACGACCATGATTGGTGATGTGAATTTGGATGATTTCTTTCCGGACGAACAGTTGGATTCGACAATGGTGGGAAAGTCGCAGAACCAGATGTCGCGCATTACCTTTGATAAGTCCAAGGAGTATGCCAATAAGAAGTATACCCAAAATAAAGAAGGTATTCATTCCGGTAAACTGAACTATATGTTTCTGGAAATATCCAAAGAGGTGAGGAGGAGAATACAACCGATAGGGAAATGAGGCGTAGAGTAGAATACAAACAGCTGATTCTCACGAACCGGCTGTTCCAATCATCGTCTATGAATGAAGACCGTTAAGAGTCTTCGATGTGCCTTAAGTTCTTCTTCTTCTTCGATGTCCCACCATACCGGTACAGAGGCCATATGTCATCAAACATTGCCTTGGGATTTGAAGCTTCCAGATTCTTAGCGTTGAAATTTACCTCATGCTAACGATGGGCCATGCGACGCCACCAATAGTGCTCGCTCGTTTTTGATGCACCGGGGAACTTTTGGATTATGTCTGTCACAGTACTGGTACCTTTTACCAGCACACTGGCACCGATGATTGGTTCGCCCGCTGCATCTAAAACTTTACCTGTGATTTTCTTGGCTTGCTGAGTACTTTGGGAACTAAGTTTTATACTTAATATTACTATCTCTCACTAGTAAATTACCTTTCTTGCTAATTATAAATTGTTGAAAATAAGAATGATAAATATGTACACAACCTTTTTTACATATAACTTGCACATAATAAAGCTTATGTCGAATGGCTATTTTCCAAAACATTGTTTCAAGCTACTCTTTCAAATGAATACTGACCAACAGCAACTTTCGCTATTTACAATTTATATATATTAGCATTATGCTAAAAAGAAAAATGTTAATATAACTTACAAGTAAAACTTGCTGCTATTAATAGTCTAACACTATTTTTTGATGAACTTATGAATCATTTTACTTTTTTTAGCTTTTGAAATCTTTGTTCATGTTGGTATTTCCACATAATCAAGTTTTTTTTTGAGTGAAAATTAATTACACATATACTTTAATGTGTAAATCAAATATCTTATAATATTAGTATATATTATTAATTCGTACACTATATTCTTTATTTTAATATTGTTAAGTTGTATTATTTGTAAATATAGCATCAATATGATTTAAAGTTAATACAATTAATAAATATCAAATAAATACTTAAAACTTTGCAAAACTATAAATGCAAGCGTTTTGATATTAATTTAATAATTTTTAATTTGATTGATAGTAGAATTCCTAAATTAATTCATATGTTTGCAAATAAATCCAAATAATAGAGCTTATGAAAAGAAATTATTGCTTATCATTAGTGTTGCTTGCATTGTTTGGGACAGCTATGCCTTTTGCAGCCAACGCAGCTGTTGAAAGTGTACTTAGTTCCCAAAGTACTCAGCAAGCCAAGAAAATCACAGGTAAAGTTTTAGATGCAGCGGGCGAACCAATCATCGGTGCCAGCGTGCTGGTAAAAGGTTCTGGTACCGGTGCGGTGACGGACGTTGACGGAAAATTCTCTGTAGAAGCGCCGGCGGGTAGCACATTGGAGATATCCTTTATTGGATATAAAACTGCTATGCTTAAAGTGACAAATGCTTCTTCGTATTCAGTGACTTTGCAAGATGATTCGCAAACATTGGATGAAGTGGTAGTGACAGCTATGGGTATTAAGAAAGACCGGAAATCTTTGGGATATGCCATTGATGATGTAGATGCGGAAGAGCTTATGAAAAATAAAAGTGTGAATCCGATTAACTCTTTGGCTGGTAAAATTGCTGGTGTTAATATTACGCAAGGAGGTGGTGCTGCCGGTGCCGGTTCTCAAATCATTCTTCGTGGTGGGACTTCGCTTGAACGTGACAATCAACCAGTATTTGTTGTTGATGGTGTAATCTATGATAACTCTACTACAGTAGTTGGTAACTCTGCTTTTGATGGTAGTTTATCGACAGCTTCTACCAATTCTAATCGTGTAATGGATATAAACCCTGAGGATATTGAAAACATGTCAGTTCTTAAAGGTCCGGCTGCTGCTGCTCTTTACGGTTCACGTGCTGCTGCAGGTGTTGTAATTATTACAACCAAAAAAGGAAAGGAGGGAGCCGTTGAGGTGAATTTCTCCACTAAGTATATCACGCAATGGGCTACTTCTCTTCCTAAAACACAACGGAAATATGGAAGAGGGTTTGCTGAAGATCAGTACACCGATGGAAAATATACTGGAACGACTTATAATGATTTTAGTTATAATTCATGGGGAGCACCTATTGACAATGAGGCAGCAACCTATGATAATATAGATGACTTTTTTCAACAAGGTGGTGCATGGGATACCAATATAAGCGTGGCTGGTGGTTCTAAAAATAGTAATTTTTATCTTTCAGGCTCTTATTATAATCAAGATGGTATAATTCCTAATACTGGTTATGAGAAAGCAACGTTCCGTTTTAATGGTGAACAAAAGTGGAGAATGCTCACATTCGGTGCAAATGTAGCATATTCTCAAGCAAACACTGATAAAACATTGACCTCTGCTGGGTTATATGGTTCAAGTGGTTCTGGTACCATGACGGGGGTATACCGTTGGTCTCCTACTGATGATATGAAACACTACTTGAATGAAGACGGTACTCGCTATCGTATGTTTGGAGATCGTCTTGATGTTGTTGATGAACGCGATAATCCATACTGGATTCTTAATAAGAATAAGTTGAAAGATAATACTGAGCGTTTCACGGGTAATTTTAGTATCAAGGCTGATATTGCAGATTGGTGGTGGATTAGTTATCGTATGGGCATTGACTCTTACACTACAGATGATTCAAAGACTCTTGCTGCTGGTGGAGTATATAAATTGGCATGGCAAAAAGGTATGTATAGCGAAAATTCTTATCGGTATAAATATCTTTCTACGAATTTAATGATGAATTTCAATAAACAGTTTGGAGACTTTAACTTTAACTTGATGCTTGGTACATCTACTGACGATACTCGGACTTGGACTAACTATAGAATGGCTTGGAACTTTGAAATTCCTGATTTTTACGCATTTGACAATGCAACGAATGATAACCGTGATTTTTCAAGTTCACGTTCTCAAAAACGCCTTATTGGTACATTTGGTGAATTCCGTGCTGATTGGAAGAATACAGTGTTTTTGACAGTATCAGGACGTAACGATTGGTCTTCTACATTGCCAATTGAGAATCGTTCTTATTTTTATCCTTCGGTAAGTGGCAGTATTGTGTTTACAGAATTTCTTCCTAAAATAGATTGGTTATCATTCGGCAAAGTACGTGCGAGCTGGGCGCGTGTAGGCAAAGATACGAGTCCGTATTCGTTGGAAACAGCATTGTGGCCCAGTCAGTCATTCCTTGGTGGCCTTACTGGGGTAAGTAATTATTGGACTGCTGGTAATGCTGCATTAAAACCCGAGATTACGGAATCTACTGAATTGGGTATTGAATTGCGCTTTTTTTAATAATCGTCTGAAGTTGGATTACGCCTACTATACCAATAATTCGTATAATCAGATTATGTCACCTCGTCTGTCAAATGCAACTGGTTATATTCTCCGTTCTGTTAATGCAGGTGACGTTTATAATAAAGGCATGGAGTTAAGTATTGGCGGTACACCTATTCAAACTAAGGATTGGACATGGGAATCAACTATTAATGTCAGTGGTAATCGTGGTACAGTGAAAAATCTGCTTGAAGGTGTAGAAATTCTTTATGTGACTGATGTACAAGTTGGTAATGCTAAAGCGGCTTCTTTCCCTAATGGTAATTTTATGGCAATTTCCGGTAGTGAATGGAAACGTGATGACCAAGGTCGAGTTGTATTAGACAAGAATGGGCTTCCGACTAAAGGAACTAATGCCAATCTTGAAATAGGTAATCGTGAACCTACATTCTCTGGTGGATGGAATAATACTATTACTTATAAAGGGGTGTCATTGAATATGTTGTGGGATTTTCGTGTAGGTGGGCATGTTTATAATGGAACGGAATATGCTATGACGCTTGCGGGTGTGAGTGAGTTCTCTGCCAACCGGGGAAAAAATAGAGGTTTCAGGTGTAAATACAAATGGTGAATTTGTAACGAATACTTTCGAAGCTAATAAAACATATACTTATAATGGTAAAGAAACCAGCGGTAAAACAATTATAGCTAATTATTATCAGGATATTTATCCTAATGAAACAGCAAACTTCATGACAAAGGTGAATGCACTTCGTCTTCGTACTATTTCACTCTCATATAATTTGCCAAAAACGTTACTTGCCAAAACAAAAGTTATAAAACGTGCCTCAATTACGGCAACGGCTAATAATCTTCTTCTTTTCACTAATTATAACGGTGATCCGGAAGTTGCAGCAGCTGGATCGGGTGCAGTAGGCTCATCCTCAGTAGGTATTGATTATTGTGGAGTTCCTGCGACAGCAAGTTTTGCTTTTGGTGTTAATCTGACTTTCTAAATATTGTTTAACTGTATGAAAATTGAATAATATGAAACTATACAAGAAAATAATTCTCGGAGTTGCAGCTTGTGTCGCGCTCTCCGCATGTGATGACTGGTTGGATGTCAACACCAATCCAAATACTCCTATATCTACTGATGCTGAGTTCCATCAGCGTTTACCTTGGATGCAATTTTATATGGAACATATTTACCATATTGTAGCCTCGAATACTAGTTTTTATTGTGGTCATTTCTATCGTAACAATGCACGCGAAGGAGGGGCGGCTAAATGGCAACTTGATTCTTCAACTCGTGCTGCTAATGCGCAACAGTGGCTTTTTTACTCAGGTAGGTGTGAATTGTAATGATTTATATAATCAGGCAATGGAGGCTGGTGCTTATCACTATGCAGGTGCAGCCAAATTTTTTCGTGCTTATGGTTTTATGATGCTTACTGATTTATTTGGAGAAATCCCTTATAATGATGCATTTGGAGAAAATCCTTCTCCTGTTTATGATAATGGTAAAACAATATTCCTTGGTTGTATAACTGATATTGATGAAGCTATTGAGTTGTTTTCTAGACAACAAGAGGCAATAAATAATGTTACACCAGTGGATTTGGTAGAAGGCGATTCTTGGAATGGTGGTGATGCAGATAAATGGCTGAAAATGTGTTATCTTCTTAAAGCACGCTGGCTGAATCATTTAGTCAAGAAAGAGGCTGGAAATTATAAAGATGGCAAATATGATGCTCCGGAAATTCTGAATTGTTTAGCTAAAGCTCAACAAAGTAATGCTGATAATACTGTTATAAAACATACGGATACTAATACACCTTCTCATGATGTATTGGGCTGGAATGAGCCGATAGATTATTCTGCTCTCTATTCTTGTATTGGTATGAATAGTAATATTTATATAACTAAATGCTATTATGATAATTTGACTAACTTTGATGGAAAGGGAATAGAAGATCCACGTGCTGATAAGTTTATCCCTTGGACTCGTTCTATGAAAGGTCCTGCAACCCCTATTGATATAAAATGGTCAGAGGACGGTTTGTGGCGTCGTTCTATGGGGGTTGATATGCAAACTGATATTTTAAGTCAATCAGGTCCATATGCTTTGTCATTTGATGTAACTACCCAGAGTTGGTATTGTGATAGCCCAACTCGTAAAGGAGATACTATTTATGTGTGGACAACTTGTGGTGGTACGGGATACGCAGGCGGTGTAGATATCCTTTATCGTCGTAATAAATCTTATGACACTTCTGCGCTGAGCGGAGTGTTTTATGCCCGTCCAACAAGTCCATCCCTTATGGCATCGTATTCCGAAGCTTGTTTTATCAAAGCAGAGACGCTTTTCCGTCAAGGCGATAAATCGGAGCATTTATTGCCTATAAAGAAGGTGTTAAAGCAAGTATTGATTTTGTTAATGATCAGATTGGCGTGTGGACTTCAGAGGATGGAAAATTGGAGTCTTGCCCCTCGTTTACTCATATTGAACAAACTGATATTGATAATTTCTTGAATAATGCACTAGGAAATTCTTCAGATATTACTCTCGGTAAAATTTTGACTCAGAAGATGTTGGCAATGCCATATTCTAATGAGAATTGGAATGATATGCGTCGTTGTGATTATGATACGAATATATTCATGAATTGGGATAAATCGTATTATTATAGGAATACTCCAGCAGGATTTACTTACTGCCCGGAAGATAAGTCGCCTCGTCGTTGGAAGCAAGCTTCTTATGAGCTGACATATAATACCACTAATCTAGCAGCCATTGGTGCCCAAGTTCCAGGAGCTGCTGAGCTTGGTGAAGGATGGTATAATAATAATCTTATTTGTACATTGCCTGTGTGGTGGGATTCAAATCAGGAATAAAAAGAAAGTTCAATTACGGTTGGCATTATCGGGATGGCAAACCTATTCAGCCATCTATTTATAGAATGTTAATTTAATATTCTTAAAATCTTAGGATTGTATGTATTCCATTGATTATCTTTGCATCCGAATTAGAAATTTAATGGATTTCATTTTGACTTTAGTTTAATTGAATAAAGATATTGAAGGCTCTAATGGTCTTCATTCATAGATGATGATTGGAACAGCCGGTTCGTGAGAATCGGCTGTTTTTTGTTTCGTTTGTTTGCATATCAACGGCGGTAATGTTACTTTTGCTCTAAAAGCGAAGATAGGCTTGCACCTCAAGCATAAAAAAATGAACAAGTTCATTTTATTTTAGCATTCGGTTTACACTATCTTTGCGAAAAAATAGCTAAGATGGTATGAAACTGTCTTTGCAAAGATTAGTCTATATATGGAACAAAGCAAGAAAATTTAATCTCTCCGGGAAGCATGGTTTTCCATGACTTACCCGGCAGACT
>ENA-OQBL01000330-OQBL01000330.1-human-gut-metagenome-genome-assembly--contig:-NODE-330-length-26419-cov-3.900997_pt1 | contig 26419 bp, 27 predicted proteins | sample MGYA00242747_ERZ504553 | MGnify/ENA primary metagenome ERZ504553 (study PRJEB26092, sample SAMD00036240) | human gut metagenome | host: Homo sapiens | study: EMG produced TPA metagenomics assembly of...
AGTATCTGCCGAAAGATATGGGAAGAGATTTTGCCCATAATGGAAAACTTTCAGCAGGAAAACCAAGAGGAGCCGGTATTATTTTATTACCGTATTTACCGCAGCCGCTTTAATATTTGGAAATCTTTCCACAGAGCTGGTGATCTATCTTGTGCTGATTTATGTGGAAATGCTGACAGGCTTTATGGATGACGCGGCAGATGAGCCGTGGGGCGAATATAAGAAAGGAATCCTTGATTTTATTGTAGCTGCGATCGTGGCATTAAATTATATTCACTTTAATTCAACCCAGATTCAGATTGCGACGCTGGGAATTGACATTACCCTGCATCCGGTCGTATTCTTTATCCTTACGATCATTCTTGTCTGGGCAGCAATCAATGTTACCAACTGCTCAGACGGTGTCGACGGATTATCCGGAACTCTGACCATCATAACATTGGTAACCATTTATGTGATCGATCAGGTAAAGGGAGTGAGCAATGACTTTGCTTACATTATCTTACTGTTTGTTGTCTGCATTCTCGGATATCTCTGGTATAACGCTACGCCGAGCCGCCTTATGATGGGAGATGCCGGATCCAGAGCCATGGGTATTTTTATCAGTATCGCAGTTTTGAAAACAGGAAGCCCATTCCTGTTCCTGTTAGCGGCAGCCGTTCTGATTGTAGATGGAGGTCTTGGACTGATCAAAGTCGCTCTGCTCAGATTCCTGAAGATACATATTTTCAAGAATACGACGATGCCGCTTCATGATCATGTCCGTAAAACAAATTGGATGGTCCAATACACAGACCGTATTCGATTTGCGATCATACAGATTGTAATTTTCAAATTGACGACAGTATATCTGCTGCTGATTTAGAACAAATAACTTTACAGAAACTTCAAAACACCGGAATTCAGACGGGTAAAACCGCTTGAATTCCGGTGTTTTTAAAGTTCTCTTGAATGAAAACGAACATTCGATTATAATGTAGCTATGAGAATGAAAGATGACATAAAAAGAATGCGATTACCAAAGCAGTCATCAGTCTGTCTAATGAGATTGGCTTTTTCTAAATGTGTCCATGAGCAAGATTGCCCAAAAAAAGCCGGTGTGTCCTCGTCTACTCTATACGTCTATTATGAAAATAAAGACGACATGTTCAGTAAAGTATATGCTGATGTGAAAATCCGAATGCATAAGGAATGTGCAAAAGGAATTGAAATGAACGAGACAGTGGAAAAACTCTGTGAAGAAAATCTGTAAAAATGTTTTGCGCTATATACAAGAGTACACAGATGAATTTCTTTTTATCGAGCAATCCTGCAACTCTCCCTTTGCTACAGAGGAGGTGTTGAATGAAATAGAACAGCATAGCAAAGAGATTGTCGGAATTTTTGAGCGGGGCATTAAAGAGGGCGTATTAAAACAGACGTCCCCTATCTTATTGATTAGTTTCTGCTACTATCCTATTCAGCAGATTTTTAAGGAATACAGAAAGCCAAATTCAATGTTACCTGATACAGATTTTAATATGGTCTTTCAAAATGTGCTGGGACGCGAATCAAACGGTAAAAGACTGCACCATAAAGGTGCTTTCTTTTCACCTCTAAAATAAACGAACATTTGATTATAAAAAAGGAGCTGATACCATTGAAAATATTTTATTTTACGGGAACAGGAAACAGTCTTGCAGCAGCAAAAAGACTTGACGGAGAATTAGTTTCAATTCCACAGGTGATGAAAGAAGGAAACTTTGTTTTGAAGATGAAGCAATCGGAATTATTTTCCCTCTTTACTGTCTCAACCCGCCTAAAATGGTTCGGGAATTTCTGAGCAGGGCGAAATTTCATACAGAATATCTTTTTGCTGTTGCTACTACGGAAAATTTAGCAGGAGCTTCCATGCAGGAACTTCAAAAAATCGCCGTGGTGATTGATGCCGATAATACCCAGATTTCAAAATTGGAAGATGTGTTTCATGAAATCTCGACACGCGGCAGAATTGTGGTAAAGCGTGCTTATGGCAACTGGCATAAACCAACGTTAAAAAACTGGGGTGAAATCATCAAGCGGTTGGCGATTAAAGCTGAGCAGCAATTCGACTATGTTTCGGGCAAAAACGCAACAGACATGGCACTGGTAATTGATACCATAGAACTTTTGTATACAAACCTTTATGATGCGTTTGTTATTGTTTCAAGCGACAGTGACTATACTCCGTTGGCAATAAAATTGCGCGAAGCAGGGGTTTATGTTATGGGCGTTGGTGAGCAAAAAAACCCCTGTTGCTTTCCGGAATGCCTGCGATGAATTTCTCTTCTTGGAAAACTGCTCTTCTTCGGTTGAAGGAAACGATGCACACGATGTTGTTAGTTCTTCCCAAAGCGATGTACAAGATGCTGCTAGTTCTTCCCAAAGCGATGCACAAGATGCTGTTAGTTCTCCCCAAAAAGAAAAAGCAGAAGTGTCTATATCGCCCAACAACGAAAAAGAAGAATCTACAAAGCAGCTCAAGGAAGATGTACAGAAAACTGATTCAACTCCAATTGCTAGTTCTGCTCCCGCTGAAGAAAACTCCGAAAAGAAAAATGATCTAAACGAAATTCATGCTTTACTGGAAAAAGCCTATGATACCTTCCAAGACGAGGATGGGTGGGTCAATGTAGCAAAGGTAGGACTGTTCTTAAGAAGAGCAAAGCCAGATTTTGATAGCCGAACTTATGGTTTCCAAAAGTTGAGCCTTTTCCTCAAGAACTTCCCTGAAAAGTATGATGTGAAAATAGTCGGAGAAAAGCCCAACATCATTGCCGTATACCGTTGTGTGAGTAACGAAAACAACTAAACAGCCTGTCGGATGTATATGTAAGGCGGCAAACGCCGCCAATAAAATTATACTTCTGTGTTGTTCTCCTCACTGGTTTCCTCCGGCTCATTCTCCATTGGAATTTCAAAATCGCCCTTGTCCTCGGTGTAGTTTGCATCGGGGTCAAGGGCTTCTTTTTCGGCCTGCTTTTTCTGCTTCTGCTTCGCAAAGGCATAGAAAACGCCGCCTGCCGCCAGCGCAATCAGCACGACTACGCCCAGAAAGCCGGATGCGATCTTTGTGACCTTGTTTTCCTTGGGCTGTTCCTCGCCGGATGCCGCTGCTTCTTCTGCGGCTTTCTTGGCTTCTTCCTCGGCTTTCAGCTTATCCTGTTCCGCCTGCGCCGCCGCTTCTTTTTCAGCGGTATAAGCATCGGCAGCATCTTCCTCCATCAGAGCCAGAAGGTCGGCTTCGTCCACAAGGTTCATAAAGTGGACGGTCTGCTGCCCCTTGGCGTTGCGGTCAATCACCAGATAGAAAGTCGCACCCGACTTCGACACCAGCGTAATGAACTGCTGTCCGCTGCCATCGGAATAGTCGGTGTGGTAATCGTCCACCAGCGTCAGGTTGCCCTCCGGGGTCAGGGCACCAGAGGTTTCGTCCGTGACGGTGACAACATCTTCCTCCACGACTTCCGGCAGAACAGGCTGTTCCACCGGGGTAGCTTCGCCCTCGAAGGCAAAGGCGGGAGCCGCCATGCCAGCGCACAGTGCCGCCGATACCAACAGCGCACCCAGTTTCTTAATCTTCATCTGCACCGACCTCCTTCTCAAAAGTTACACCCACGGCAGACAGCGCAGCCGGGTTCGGGGTGGCGGTAGCCGACTGCCGCAGCAGGGCGGCGAGCTGTTCCGGCGTGACCTTTGCAGTCCGCACCATCTCGTTGACCTCGGCGGAATCCTCCTCCTGAATGCGCCGTTCCAGAATCTCGATGCGGTTGTTCAGTTTGATGCGGCGCTCCTTCTCTTTTTCCAGCATCGCCCGCAGCTTATCCGATTTTTCGCTCATAAAACTCCTCCAATCATTTTGAAAGCCGTCCGAACCCGGCGAGATGCTTCTCCCAGTAGGACGAGTGAATGTTTGCGTACTTGATGGGGTCGCCAGCGCTGACCATCATGCCGTTGCCAAGGTAGATGCCCACATGACTTTTTCCGGTGGTATCATACGTTCCCTCGAAGAAAACAAGATCACCGGGCTTTGCTTCGGCTTCGGAAATGTGCTGGCTTTTCTGCCAAAGACCGTTGGCGGTGGTGCGCCCCACATCATAACCGTTCTGGTTGTAGACCCAACAGACATAACCGCTGCAATCGAACCCGGTTTCCGGGGTAGAACCGCCCCACACATAGGGCGTGCCCACATACTTTTGGGCTTCCTTGTAGATGGCGGCGAACTCGCTGTCCGTCAGGGCTTCTGCCGGAACCTGATAGTCGATGCCGGGTGTGCCAGAGCCATCAGAGCCACCGGGCGGCAGACCGCCGTTAAATAGATAAGGCCGACCGCCCAAGGTGTCCTGAAAGATCTCGTACCGTTTCCATTGGTCAGCATCCAGTTCCTCCCGGATAACGACCTCAAGCCCTTTGTTCACCAGCTTTGTGTGAAAAATGCGGTACTCGTAAGGCACCTGCGTGGGAACCGGGATTCCTGCCGGACTGATGACCCAGACCGTCTTATACCGTATCTGCACCTCTACCCATGTGGTCAGCTTATACTGCTTTTTGAAGGTCTCCTTCAACTTGCCCTGCACCTCCGACCGGGTGTAATCGTCATACAAGGTGGTCAGGAACGAGGTCAACTGCCACGGGTCATGCTCGATGGGGTCGAGATGGTACTGGTACTCGTTGTAGCCGGGATGGTCGGTGGGGGTGCGCTTGATCTTTTTATCCAGTTCCTTTTCCAGCTTCTTGTAGTCCTGTTCTGCACCCCGGATATCCCGGTCCTCTGCGGTGTAAATGGTCTGACCGGATACCTGTGTGCCGCCGGAAAAGAGGATGCCGCAGGAGGAAAAGCCAGACATGACCATGAGGATGAGCAAAAGAAAAACGCCCACGATCACCAGAACGTGTGCGTTGCTCTTGGCGGCATTCGCCAGCCCTTTCACGGCGGTGCTGACGGCAGTTTTGCCCTTTTCTACCGCCTGTTCCATGCTGGACCGGGCGGCAGATGCACCGTTGGATGCCGCTTTGCCGCCTACGGTCTGCGCCGCCGTGCCCGAACGGGCAGCGGCATAGTAGCTTTTGTGGATTTCTTGCCGCTGTTTCCAGCGGGAAAGCCAGTTGGAGCCGCCCTCGCCGGTGCAGGATGCGCCTGCATCTTGTGCCGCAGTTGGCTCCGATGCGGAAGATTTAGCGGTTTTGGTGCCTTTTTTGCCCTGCATCTTGGCTTTCTTTTTAAGTTTGCGGGCATAGCGGCTTTTGGAAATATCACGGACATTTCCTGCCGCTTTTTCGCCCTCGCTCAACGCCTGCACACCGACGTTTTCATCCTCGTACTGGTCAACTTCGTGATGCACCGCAGACCGGGCGGCATGGGCAGCGTACATCTCCCGCTTCTGCGCCTTACTCAACCGGCTCAGTTCGTCCGGGGTCAATTCTGCCTTGCCGAACCGCAGGTGCTGGTTTTTTTCGGCGGTCTTTTCTGCATCGGTTTTCAGTTTCTTCTTTCTGGGCACCGACTGCTCCACCTTGGTTTTCTTCGGGGGAGAACGGGTCTTTTTTGCGGACGACTCTTCTTTGATGTTCAGTTTCGGCTCACTCATTTCTGTGCGCCCTCCGAGACTTCACCCAACTTGGTGGTCATAATGCGGTAGAGTTCCAGATCGGTGGGGAAACGGTCCACAAAGGGCAGGATGACATTGCCGAAAAACAGCAGCCCTTCGCCCTCGCCGGAGTGGGTCACATAGGAAAGCTGATGGGGCGAAATGTTGAGCTGCTTTGCGAGGATCTGCCGGTCTCCTGCTGCCTGATTCAGCATGATGATCATGTCACTGTTCTCGAAAATATTCTCGACTTCACGGGAAGAAAGAAGGTCTTTCACGTTCTGGGTCAGCCCCGTGGGAATACCACCCCACTTGCGGAAACGCTTCCAGATCTCCACGGAATACGCCGCAGTCTGCTCCTCTTTCAGAAGAAGGTGCATCTCGTCCATATAATACCGTGTGGACTTTCCGCTGCTGCGGTTTGCCGTGACACGCCCCCAGACCTGATCCTGCACAATGAGCATACCGAGTTTCTTCATCTGCTTGCCCAGTTCCTTGATGTCGTAGCAGACGATGCGGTTATTGACGTTCACGTTAGTGCGATGGTTGAACAGGTTCAGACTACCCTTGACGTAGATCTCCAGTGCGGTGGCAACATGGTGGGCTTCTTTCTCGTCCTGTTGGAGCAGGGCGTTGTATAAGTCCTCAAGAATGGGCATATTCTCCGGGCAGGGGTCCGCAAAATATTTGCGGTAAATCAAATGCACACAGCGGTCAATGACGGTTTTCTCCACCGGCAGCAGCCCTTCTTTGCCGCCCACCACCAGTTCACACAAAGAAAGAATAAAGTCAGCTTTCAGGGAAAGCGGGTTATCTTCCTCGGAGTAGTTGGCATTGATGTCCATGGGATTGATGAACTGGGTGCTGTTGGGGCTGATTTTGATGACCTGACCTTTCAGCCGGTTCACCAGCGGGGAGTAATCGGCTGGGTCAGCGGTGTTACCACCGCCTTCCCGCCTAAGAACCGTACATGACAGTTTCCCGTCATACGGCTCAAGCATTTCATCACTTCTTCAAGCGGTTCTCAGCATAAATACGCTGACAGGTGCAATGAACGTAGCGCATATTGCGAACATCTTCCATGCCAGCCTTTGCCTTTGGTGCAAGGTAGAAGATTTCTCTTTCTTCCGTTACATCCATCGGCATTCCGCAGTGGTAGCACAGTCCGTTCTGGTTTTTCCAAATCATCTTGAATTTTCCAGTCAGCCGGTGCATTCCTTTATCGAATTTCCTTTTTTGGAAATACGCCTCATCGAGGAACGGATTTGCAGTAGCTTTTATCTTGGTATGTCGCACAATGGCTGTGCTGTCCACCCGTATCAGCTCCTTGTTTTCCGTAGAGAACACCCAGTTCCGATTACCGACACGATGCCAGTATCTCGTGGAAATCCACCACTTGTTCTTCTTTGGGTGCCGTCTTTTAGCCCATCGCCACAGCAGTTCGTACAGGACATAGTCCAGATGCGCGAACGCATCACTTGCGCATACGGACTGGTGGTAATTAGTCCAACCTCGAATTTGTTCATTCAACTTCATAATCAGAACATCTTGCTGCCACGCTTTTCCTCTGCGGAGAATCGTGTCAGAGATATTGGAAACGATAGCCTTAACCGCCTTTTGGGAAGGCTTGATAATCAGCTTTTCGTTATACTTTCTGAAGTTCCAGCCGAGGAAGTCGAAACCATCGTCAATGTTGGTGACAACGGTCTTTTCATCAGAAAGTTCCAATCCGCGTTCAGCGAGAAACTCTCGAATCAGCTCCTTTGCTTCAAGAGCCAGTTCAGGTGTTGCCGCTGTGACCACAAAATCGTCTGCATAGCGGACGAAGTTTACTTTGTGGGCATTCTTAAATCTTGAATCGACCTTACCGAGCGCGTTCGTGTGAAAGCGTTCGACCAGCTTCTTCTCGATACCATCCAGCGTCATGTTCGCCAGAATGGGGGAGATAATACCACCTTGCGGAGTTCCTTCCTCGGTAGGAAAGAGTTCGCGCTGATAGATAAATCCTGCCTTTAAGAACTGCTTCAAAATGTTCTTGTCCATGGGGATGTTCGCCAAAAGCCAATCATGGCTGATTGAATATCTATATTCATTCGGTGTAACTCCCGTTGCTTTCTTAAACACCAGACTGAAATATTGCACACTCGGATAGCCCAGCCGACGCGCTACGGCAGCAGGTGTATTACCGCCTTCCGACAACATCTTCCTGGCCGTATACAAGCATTTGAGCTGGAAATGTTCAGCCAATGTCTTGCCGGTTTCAAACCTCAGCAAATCATCAAAGTAAGCCGTCGAAAGATTCAGTCTTTCGGCACAGCACCCGGAAGTGGGCAGCTTCCCCTCCTGCAACTTTCCGGAAGTGATATATTCGTCCAATATCCCTTCCATTTTCCCCAGAATCATCCTGTTCTTATTCTCACGGGTGATAAATTGCCGCTCATAGTAACGTGAGCAATAATCCAGCAGCAATTCGATGTGACGGGACAGAATGGTATTGCTATGCGTATCAATGGAATGATGAAGTTCATCCTCGATATTCTCAAGGCAACACGTCACTTTGGCCATTTCGCGCTGTGACAGATGCAACGCCTCCTCCTTGCGGTAGAAAAAGAAAGTATAGTTGTCGATATGATTCTTTAACGTGGTACAAAGCAATAAATCGGGATGAAATGCCAGCAGCCAGCCTTTGTCCGGAAGCGTATTATTCTTGTTCATCCGGAATATCTCGCCGGGAGTAAGAAATACCATCGTAGCATTGGAATAATCATAATATTTCCGCCCGCAACAGTCGCATCCCCCTTCACAATTCTCTATCAGCAGGATAGCATAGAACTCAAACTTCACGGCATCCTGATACACATTAGGATTTTCCAGATTAATAATGCTTACCTGGGGATGCAGCGTTTTGCATCCCAAACACCGGTTACACTCACATACAGTCTTTATATCCAATGTATTGTCTTTCATCACCTATAAAGCCATTCTCAATTATTGCAACTTCAGATATCTAAAATCATTAAGGATATGTTTTCCAAACGTTCACAATATCCCAATTACAAAATTAGAGGAAAATCCGGATACTTTCACTACCCTTATTACGGATTATATAACCTTAGTTACTGTCTTTATATCTGGTTACGTGACTTCATCTCCAGATACTTGTTTATCACATCGACAGAAAGATTCTCCGGTGTAGTCAGTAAAGAACAGATGCCGTGCCGCTTCAAGGTGGAAACAGTCAACCGATTCTCAAATACAAATTTCTCGGCAATGACATGACGGTAATAACCTTCCGTATCTTTTGCAGGCGTGGCGATGTACTCTTCCAAATCGGTATCTTCAAAGAAGATGACAAGCAACCGGTTCTGACGGTTCAACTGCTGTAGATAAGCCAGTTGGCGGTTCAGGCTGCTTATACCGGAAAAGTTGGTGTACAGCACCAAAAGGCTCCGTTTGTTGACATGCTTGTTCAAGTGTACGCACAATGAGGAAAAGTCGGTCTCCCCAAAAGTAGTCTGCTGGCTGTAAAGGTTCTCAAGCAATGTCTTCATTTGCCCGGGTTGCCGGGAGGCGTGGACAAACGTATCAAAATGCTCGTTGAACGTCACCAGTCCGGCTTTATCCTCCTTCCGCATGGCAACGTATGAAAGGACAAGGGAGGCGTTGATTGCATAGTCGAGCAAAGTCATTCCGCGAAATGCCTGCTGCATAACCCGTCCCTTGTCTATTACATTATATATTTGCTGGGAACGTTCGTCCTGATAGACATTGACCATGAGTTCGTGCCGTCGGGCACTCGCCTTCCAGTTTATCGTGCGGTAATCATCCCCTTTCACATACTCCTTTATCTGTTCAAACTCCGTATGATGCCCCACCCTGCGGATGCGCTTTATACCCAACTCGGTCAGGTTGTCACTGATGGCCAGCAACTCATACCGATGAAGCATCAGATAGGACGGATATACCTTGACATCCTGAGGAGCACCGCAAGTATATCTGCGGGAAAGCAGTCCCATCCTGCCTGCCACAAACACCCGAATCCGTCCGAAAGAGTAAATCCCCCGCCGCGTGGGACGCAGATGATAGGTAATCGTCCTGCCCTCACTCGCCCGGAGCTTCATCCTGAAATCAACATTCCGCAACTGAAATACAAAAGGAATCTCATCCACTACTTCCACAGCTACCGGATACGGATAACTGCTCTCCACACGTATATTCACGGCGTTCTCATCTCCGTTGGAGAAACGAGTAGCACACTGACGGAAAGCCCGGATGCCACGAACGCGATAGAGCATAACCCCATCCACCAGCACCGACAAGGCCAGGACAAACAGCGCCCACTGCCCGATTGTAAAGAACGGAGCAAAAGCATACCCGATACCCATCAGCAGGATAATCAGCACAAGAGTCATATAGAAGCGGCGGCCCAGTCTCATTTCGGAACTTCCACTTTATCAATCAGACGTTGCGTCACTTTTACCGGTGAATAACCTTCCATCTCGGCTTCTGCCGTCAATATCAGGCGGTGCTGAAGTACATACGGAGCAATGAACTTTATGTCCTCCGGTGTCACGAAATCACGTCCTTGCAACAGTGCATACGCCTTCGAAGCCTGCATCATTGCCACAGATGCACGTGGAGAGGCTCCTAAATACACAGCTTTGCTGGTACGCGTCTGTTGCACTATCAGCGCGATGTATTGAAGCAGTGTACGATCCACAAACACCTGCTCCATCAGCCTGCGCAATGACAGCAGTTCTTCCTTTGTAAGGACAGGCGTCAGACTATCCAGCTTCACCAGCGAAGCATTCGTGTGGTGAAGCTCCAGAATATCCACCTCCTCCTCCAACGAAGGATATCCCATGGTTATCTTCATCAAAAAACGGTCCAATTGCGCTTCGGGCAATTTATAAGTACCCTCCTGCTCCACCGGATTCTGGGTTGCCAGAATCGTATAGAGTTCTCCCATCTGATGCGTGGTGCCGTCAATGCTGACCTGCCGTTCTTCCATAACCTCAAACAAGGCGGCTTGCGTCTTGGCAGGAGCACGGTTTATCTCGTCCACCAGCACGATGTCGGCAAATACCGGTCCTTGATGGAAGTCAAAGTCATTGGTTTTCATGTTGAAGACCGTAGTCCCCAACACGTCACTCGGCATCAAGTCCGGAGTAAACTGAATGCGGCTGAAATCCGCCTTAATCAAACGGGCAACCAGACGGGCAAGCAGCGTCTTTGCCACCCCCGGCACTCCCTCCAGCAACACATGGCCGTTTGCCAGGACAGCCGTCAGTACCAGGTCCACTATCTGCTCCTGCCCCACTATGACCGTAGCAATCCGGTCCTTCAACGCTTGTATCTTCTCGGAAAAGAGAGTCAAGTCCACCCGTTTTTCTGTGTTCTCTTCCATAAATATCTTCTTTATATATGATTGATTATTTCATTCATTTTATCGACAAGCCGTTTCATCTCCTCCTCAGAGATGCTGCGCCCTCCGTACACCACCGGCCTCACCTCGCAGATGAATGCGGCAATTTCCCCCGCTTCCATACCCGTCTTCCGGGCAATCCTGCCGAAAGAGCGCTCATCCTCTGCCACTTCCTCCACATCCACTTGCATTTCCCTCCTCAGTTCCTCCGCAAAATAGAGATATTTCTTGCGGACTAAGTCAGCATGGTCCTTCTTCTGATAATAAAGGGTACCTATCAACTCTGCAAACTCCAAAGACTTATTCTCCGGTTCGCGGATAACGGGAATGGCACGCTGCTTCCTACGGGCTGTAAATATCATAAAGAGCAGGATGGAAACCATACTAAGGTACAATGCCCAGCGAAGCGGAGGCTGCGAAAGGAAATAGCGAAAAGGAGACATCTGTGCCTGGGCTGTTTCTTTCATATAGCCTTCGGTACGGACAATGGGAAATCCACCCATTTGGGACAATATACGAAAAAGATAAGCCGCATTCTTCCCATCCAGCACACCATAGTTCGTAAAAAGCAGGGGAGTGGAAGCCAGTATAACCTCCCCCTTTCCCCAAGAAACTGACATGGCAACCGGATGAGCAGCTTCTCCGGTAACAGTTTTTTCCGCCAACACTTTACAAGAAATGGAATCTGCAAAGAAATAAGACTGGCAAAGTTGGGGATAGAAACAGAAAGTCTGCTGCGGATAAACCGCCGAATCCCCCACCCAGCACAAACTGTCTTTCGAGAGCAATGCAGTGGCATATTTTTTCAAAGCCGACGGACTGAAATAGGAATAGCTGCACTCAAATCCCAGCGTATCTTTCAAAATACGGCTGAAAGAGCTCCCCGCCAGCATAATCCGGTCTCCCCGTCCCGCCATCTTCAACATCGCCTCCACATCTACATCCGTCAGATGCAGGTTATCGGTAACAGCCAGTATTCCGCGGCGAAGCGTCGTATCTTCCTGCTCCAGCTCATAAAAAGTCTTTCTCGACAACGAATATCCCTTCGGCAACGATGAAGACACCAGGCTATCGAACACGGCACAGCCGAACGGTTGCTTGTCATAATGGCTGAACGTAGGGTTCCAGACAAACTTCTTCGGCAGACGGCACTCTATCGCAAACATCAACACCAGAAAAGCAATGATACCGGCTATAAACCAATGGTTCCCCTTCATGCCATCCCTCCTTTCTCCACTTCTTTCTGCAAATCCCGCATCGCATGGAACAATGTTTCGGTCGCTTCAAAATTTCCGTAACGTACCCGTAGAAAATGGCTGGTCATTTGGCGGAAAGCTGGCAGACGGACTTCATAGATATATTGTGTAGGCGTTTTATATAACTGCCAGTCTATACGTTTTCCATCGCTGAGCTGTTTCAGCGTCTGCAGATAGAGCAAACGCACCGCCTCCCGATAATCCGTCCGGACAAGCGCATCGGCAATTCCCTCCGCAAAATCCACTCCATAGATGGTATCCTCCCCCACTGTATAGGGCAGGGTACTCTTGCGCGAATGCATGAACAGTTCCGGACGCTTCTTGTACACAAACCAGATGACCAATACAAGGATAAGAATGGCAATGCATATCAACACGACCTCCGAATATTCTGCCACCAACGTATTCCCGAATATCTTGTCCAGCAGCTTGCCGAACCATCTGCTGAACCACTCAAGTACATTAATTTCGGGAGCTATCAGCTCACGGCTGTAAGCAAACGCCGGGTCGGACTGCCAAACGGCAATCTGTGCAGTATCACAAACCAGTGTATCAGCCGGAACCATATTCATAGTCCGTTATCAGAGTTTATCAAAATTGTCAATATCACTCTCCACCATCACATAATCTATCTTTTCCGAAGCATGACCGTATTGATAAGCCAGTCCCAGCAATGAGAAAATCATGGACATATAAACGCCGAATGCCTGGACCACCGCCAGCAGATAAAGCACAAAGCTATAGGCTGCCGATACAGTGGCACCGCCACCTGCATCAGTCATTGCAAAGATATATTTCACAATGGTCCCGATATACCATGGAATCATCGTCACTCCCTGCAAGATGGCGGCGATGAATCCCATAACAATGGAAATCAGTACGATACCTCCCCAGGTAGCGAAACCCAGTCGGTAGGCCTTCTTCAAGGCATCTATGATATAGATATCTTCGAACAGATAGACTGGAGCCCAAATAGCCAGTGGCACAGACACCACCACAACGAGCAGAACGAACAAGAACGCAAGCGCTATAAACGGAATGATGGTGGCTATAAAACCAACAATAAGCCCTACAAACAGCACCAAAAGCACACTGACAATCATTATCAGAAATACCCTTCTGACATTACGGAACAACAAGGGCTTCAGCATCCCTAACGTCACTCCCTCCAAGCGTTCTTCCCGTTCATTGTAAGTACGGACCAATGCGTAGACCAAAGAGGTCAGCATGACAGTTCCCAGCAGATATAGAACGGCATACAGACTGTAATAAGTCACCAGCGCCATGATGGACGCTCCGACAACAGAAGAGTCGAACGAGCCTCCGGTCATATCACCCAAAACCATTGTACCGCTCATCAGCCCGTTCAGGCTCAGCCCCTGAAGCAGGCAAAGCGGCGACATCAGATATGTAGTGAATTTCATCAACGGCTTCCAGTTCTCTTTGATAAAATCAAAGGTAGCAGTTAGTTTCTCTCCAAAAGAACGTTGTACATACAGTGCGATTTTAGGTTTCTGTGCTTCCATGCTTCTTTCTGTTAGGTAAATAAATATAATAAAAAAAGATAAACGACAAAGAAAGTAGAATAAAGCCGAACCTCAAAGCATCCGAAAGTTCGGTATGACGGGTAACAAATCCTTCTATAAATCCTGCCATGATGAATACGGGTACCGTACCCACCACTATTTTCAGTCCTTTTTTGGCTCCCCGTTTGAAAGATTCCAGCCTTGAATAGGTTCCGGGAAAGAGCCATCCGTTGCCCAGGGCAAGACCGGCGGCACCGGCTACAATAATCGCCCAGATTTCGAGTGTCCCGTGCAGCCAAATGGCAAGGGAGGACTCCCAAAGCAAGTCGTGCTGATAAAAGAAGGTTTGGAAAGCCCCTATCATGATGCCATTGTTAAGGAGCATGTATCCGGTGCCAAAACTGGTCAGCAGCCCCATGGCAAAGCAGTTGAAGGAGACCATGATATTGTTCAGCGTGATACTCAGAAACATGGGGAACTCGGAGGAACCGTTATATACAGCCATGGGTTCACCATTAGCGATATTGTTCAAAGTCATATCCACATAAGAGTTTCCTAAAATCAAACGCACAAAATCGGGGTCTCCGGCAGCAGATACCACTCCTATCAATGCGCTGACCACAAATATAATGAAGGAAGCCACTAACTCACGGCGTGCATCGTGCATGGCCGAAGGCACTTCACGGGTCCAGTAGGTGATAATTCTTGACCATTTCTCGCGCTTGTTTCTATAAATGCGGTTGTGCAATGCCGAGGCAAGATTGTTCAGATAGATAGTGATGCGGGAAGCGGGGAAATGCGTTTGGGCAAAAGCCAGGTCTGCCGTAAGCTCCGTATATGCGTCGGCAAGCTCATCGGGAGACAGACTGTCCGCCTGCTCCACTATTTTTTCTGCTTGTTTCCATTTTTCGATGTTCCGCCGGATAAACGTCACTTCTTTCATACCCCATGAATATTTCAGAGAAGTTTTGTCTGAAATCGGTAACAAAAATAAGAGAATAATGATATATTTGCAATGAAATACTAAAAAATGTTTTATCAGGAATGGCAGAATCTACAATTATCACCGGGCAGTTTGTCCGCATCAGTCAAATGCCTGCCAGTATCGGTGAACGGCTCATTGCACTGGTCATAGACTATATTCTGCTCGGATTCTATGTATTTTCTACTTTGGCCTTGTTTTCACGGATTCATCTGCCCTCTGATTTCACGATGCTTTTCTTCCTCGCTATCGTCTACCTGCCGGTCTTGTTTTACGCATTTCTCTGCGAAATGTTCAACCAGGGACAAAGTCTCGGCAAGCGGCTGATGAACATCCGTGTCGTAAAAGCAGACGGGTTCCACGCCCGGCATAGGCTCGTACCTGCTCCGATGGCTTCTCTTTCCTATCGACGGACCGGTGACCGGTGGCCTGGGACTTCTGGTCGTCCTTTTGACCCAAAAACAGCCAGCGAATGGGCGACCTTGCTGCCGGCACCATGGTAATCAAGGAAAAGAATTACCGCAAGATACACGTCAGCCTCGATGAGTTCGACTACCTGACCAAAGACTACCGGCCTACCTATCCACAAGCTTCCGACTTGTCATTGGAGCAAATCAACGTCATTACTCGGACCCTGCAATCGGGTAAGAAAGACCGTACACGACGCATTGCCTCCCTTGCGCAAAAAAGTGCAGGAACTTCTCTCCATCACTCCTCATGACGGTAACCCGGAAAACTTTCTTCAAACCATTCTCCGGGACTACCAGTATTATGCCTTTGGAAGAAAATTTAATACAAACTTCCAACAAAACCCAAGAAGTGTTAAGTCTTACGCTTATTTAAGATTCAAGCTGCATCTTTTTGGCTTTTCATTTGTTAATTAGCCAGAAGGTCTTAACTAAATAACAAAGAACAATTATGAAACGAATCATTACATTAATCACACTGGTATTGGTAAGTGCATCTACCTTGATGTATGCACAGAGTAGCAGCGAAACACGCCGTGCAGAGCGTAAAGCCCAACGCGAAGCCCAGAAAGCACGCGAAAAAGCGGAAAATGAAAGGAACTATGCCATTGCCGTCCAGGCATTGAAAGAGGGCAAGTTTGTATTGGAAGCAGACCAGCTGGTATTCAAGAGAGGAAGGAGTGCATTTGTTTCATCGACAACAAACTTCGTTATGATGGACGGTGAACACGCATCTGTACAAATAGCTGCCAACAGTGCCCTTGCAGGCCCCAACGGAATAGGCGGCATCACAGTGGACGGCAGCAGAAAGGAAATGAAAATCACGACCGACAAAAAGGGAAACGTGAATTGCAGCTTCAGCGTACAAGGCATCGGAATATCCACACAAGTGCATATCACACTGACCAACGGCGGCAATAATGCATCAGCAAGAATCAGCCCGAACTTCAATTCGAATACCCTGACGCTGAACGGAGTCCTGGTTCCATTGTCCCAGTCAAACGTTTACAAAGGGCGGGCTTTATAAAACGCTCCTTTTGTCCGTACAAAGTATGAAGAAAAGAAGATATTCATATCGTGTTCGCAGGATATGAATATCATGTAGACATGAAATTAATAGAATGCAATACAAGGAATTAATATTCTGTATAACAGTTTATTAATTCCTTGTATTGCATATAAAGGATTCTAAGAAGATGTGAACATTTATTCTTTTATCTGTTGACACGTTGGGCAATAATATACCGAACCACCCATATAAGCCTCTTTTATGATGGTACTGCCACAACGGAGACAAGGATTCTTCCATGTTTTGGCAGAAAGAATGGTTTTGTAACCTCCGGCGTTGCCATAAAGATCTGTTTGCGTATCGCGTCCGCCCTCGGAAGTCATATCCACCAATGTTTTTTTTTAGAGCATTAAAAAGAACTTCTTTCTGATTATCCGACAGAAGTAGCACTTTCTGTTTGGGATTTATCCGTGCATTGAACAGAATATCCTGCGTTACGCCATTACCGACACCGGGAATATGCTGATTGGTTGCCAATAGAGCTTTAGCAGAGAGGGTCTTCTTTGCTTCGGCAACGAGTTTCTCAAATTCCGCTTCGGTGTATTTATCGCTCAACGGCGAAATGCTTTCCCGACTCAATTTATAGTACTTATTGTCGATATAGCTATCAGGATAAACATTGATAAAACCATACATTGCAACCGTGAAGACAAGGAATGAATCATCATTAAACGTCAGCAACAACTGGTAATTGGCAGGAATCTCATCTCCCGCACTATAATAACGGACACTGACTCCGTCGCCTATGTTCATGATCACATTATCCGAAAGATTGAAATTGACAAACATGCCATATCCTTCGGATGAAAGGATGGTTTTGCCTACGAGCAGTTTACCATACTCCGACGGTTCACCGTTATAAAACGTAAACTTATGCGGTTTGGTGGCATTAAATACCTGCGTGATTGTTTTACCGCTCAAGGCGTTGTTCACTTGTTTGCTCAAGGTGATAACTTCGGGTAATTCTAACATATTATCTTACTTTTATTTTCGATAGGGATATATATTTCCGTTAATAACTCGTCAATAGCCGTGTTGCCAGGTGTATTATAATCAATATCACTCATTATTTTAACCGGACCACTTCCCCTATAATAGGCATCAACACGTTCAATGAGTCTTTCTCTTTCAGATTCATGGCATTTTTCAGCGGTTCGTCCCAGCGGTGTCTAGCCAAAGCATATTTGGAATGATGAACAGTCAGAATCTTTTCCGCATTCAAGTCCCTGGCCGCTTGCCCCAAATATTGGGGCATGGTATGGATATATTTCCAATCTTCGTTATACTGCCCATTCTCCAATATGGCAAGGTCAATGCCGGGATATTGCTTGCCTATTTCGGCAAAATGCGTGTCATATCCGCTATCACCACCCATATAAATCTTCTGCGAAGGGGTTTCGATAAGGAAAGAAGCCCATAATGCCTGATTTGCCTTCAACGAGCGGCCCGAAAAATGCCGGGCGGGCAAGCAATGAAGCAGAAATCCCTTATCCAGTACAGTATCTTCAAACCAATCTAGCTCAACCAGGGATGATTTGTCAAATCCCCAATACTCGAAATGTTCGCCTACCCCCAAAGGGACAGACCACCTTGCCTACCCGGTTTTTCAGCTGCATCACCGTCTCATAATCCAGATGGTCCCAATGGTCATGTGATATCACCAGATAGTCAATCTCCGGCATATCGGCAGGCTTGTAGGCATCCGCCCCTTTGAACGGCTTGTTTACAAACGAAACCGGAGAAGCCACACAAAATACGGGGTCTACCAGTATACGCTTTCCGTCTACCTGGATAAAATAGGATGAATGTCCGAACCATACCAATACATTCTCGTCCTTGCTTATCTTGCTGAGGTCCGTCTTTATAACCGGAATCTCTTTTTCTGGACGCAAATCGGTTTCTTTCTTAAATAAGAATCCCCAGAAAGCTCCCAAACGTCCCTTTTGGGAAGTCATCATCATCGTACTGTGCAGATTCCGGAATTCTCCGTCTTTGTAATGAGGCGACTTCTTTATCCTCTCCAACCGTTCTCCTTGAGGAGCCCTCCCGAAACTCGGCTGATTGACAAAAACGAATCCCGCTATGACCGCAACAGCCATAATACCCACTATAATGCCAACTATCATACGTACTCTTTTCGTTTTTAATGAATTCATATTCAATGAGGCTACATTTACAGCTGCAAATATAGTCGAATTGTTATTAAATCACTATCTTCGCGCCCAATTTACGGAATCAATACAATAAAGAAATAAAAGCCAACAAAGAAATGAACACACACAGTCTATGTTGCATCGGCTATATTACCCAAGATAAAGTCGTAACCCCTAAAAATACCATATATATGCCGGGAGGCACCTCCTTCTACTTCGCACATGCCATCAAGCACTTGAATGCTAACGATTTTCTATTGGTAACAGCTTTGGCTGATACTGACATGGGCATTGTGGAAGACATTCGGAAAGAAGGTATTTCCGTCAAAGCCTTGCACAGCACACATTCCGTCTGTTTCGAGAATATTTATGGAGAAAATCAAAACGAACGTACACAACGTGTCACGGCAAAAGCAGACCCTTTCACCGTGGAAGGTTTGAAAGATACCGATGCACGGATTATCCACTTGGGCAGTCTGCTTGCCGACGACTTCTCTTTGGAGGTCATCAAGTTCTTGTCCGGCAAGGGACTCCTCTCGGTAGACGTGCAAGGATTTCTCCGCAAGGTGGAGAATGAAAAGGTGCTGGCCGTAGACTGGCCGGAAAAGAAAGAAGCATTGAAGTATATCCATATCCTGAAAGCCAACGAAGCTGAAATGGAAGTGCTGACCGGATGCAGTGAACCGCACGAAGCTGCATTGCTGATTGCAGACTGGGGCGTGAAGGAAGTGCTGCTGACCCTGGGAGATAAAGGTTCGCTGATTTATGCCCAAGGAGAATTCCACGAAATACCCGCCTACCCTGCCCTGCAGATTACAGATGCAACGGGATGCGGAGACACCTATATGGTAGGATATCTGTATATGCGCGACAAAGGCGCGTCTTATCGAGAAGCCGGATGCTTTGCCGCCGCCATGTGTACCATAAAGCTACAATCGCACGGGCCGTTCTGCGGAACGGAGGAAGCGATAAATAATGTGATAAGAGGATAAGATGATGGGGTGATAGCAGGATATCACCCCATCATCTTATTTACAATCCGAATTTCTTCAAATCATCTTCCACGCTACCGATACCTGCAATATGGAACATATCAACCAGTACCTTGACGACATTTGGAGAAAGGAAAGCGGGCAATGTAGGTCCTAAGTGAATATCCTTCACACCGAGGCTCAATAATGCCAATAATACAATAACTGCTTTCTGTTCGTACCACGCTATGTTGTAGACTATGGGAAGTTCATTAATGTCGTTCAGCTGGAATACTTCTTTCAGCTTCATGGCTATTACCGTCAGTGAATAGCTGTCATTGCACTGCCCGGCATCCAATACACGGGGAATGCCGTTGATGTCTCCCAAACCAAGTTTATTATAGCGGTATTTGGCACAACCTGCGGTCAGGATAACGGTATCTTGCGGCAAGGCTTTGGCAAATTCCGTGTAGTAGTCACGGCTCTTCATACGTCCGTCACAACCTGCCATTACGATAAAGCGGCGTATGGCCCCGGTCTTCACGGCATCTACCACCTTGTCTGCCAGTTGCAGCACCTGGTTATGGGCAAAACCGCCGATAATTTCTCCATGCTCTATCTCCACCGGAGGCTGGCATTGTTTGGCAATCTCTATGATTTCAGAAAAGTCTTTCCTACCTTCAGCATCCTTATCAATGTACTTGCAACCCGGATAGCCGGTAGAGTTGGTGGTAAACATACGTTCTTTATACACAGCATTTGTCAGAGGAGGAACGATGCAATTGGTGGTAAACAGAATCGGTCCGTTGAAGGAAGTGAATTCTTCGCGCTGTTTCCACCAGGCATTGCCATAATTGCCTACAAAATGGGAATATTTCTTGAAAGCCGGGTAATAGTGAGCAGGTAACATTTCACCATGTGTATAGACATCTATTCCTGTGCCTTCAGTCTGTTTCAATAATTCTTCCATATCCTTCAAGTCATGGCCGCTAATCAAAATTCCCGGACGGTTCTTCACACCGATATTCACCTTTGTAATTTCAGGATTACCGTAAGTACCAGTATTGGCTGCATCCAATAGAGCCATTGTCTTTACTCCAAACTCACCAGCTTCGAGAACCAGCTTCACCCACTCCTCTGCCGATAGAGACTCAACCGCAATGGTAGCCAGTGCGCGTTGCATGAAAACATGAACCGTATCATCATTGAATCCCAGACGCATAGCATGCTCCAGATAGGCAGCCATACCTTTCAAGCCATAGACAAGCAATTCTTTCAACGAGCGGAGGTCTTCATTCTGTTCACGCAGAACACCTACTGTCTTCGCTTTTCCGGCATAGTCATCACGCGTTCCCTGCCAAGTCAGTTCATTTACTTTGGGTAAGAGCACTTTGTTATGCTTGGCCTCTTGAATCAATCCATTACGCATGGTGATTCCTTTATCTACCCGCTTCAAAATGCTTTCATCATCGAAATTTGCATTCGTAATAGTGCAGAACAGAGCATCCGTCACAAAGATATTCACTTCTTCGGAGACCGGACAATCTGCCTTGCGCAAAACATCGGCAACGACAGAGACACCTCTAACCACAAACAGCAACAAGTCCATAGCTTGAGCCGTATGACTTTCTTTTCCACATACACCTTTCAGTATACAGCCGGTTCCTTTGGCTGTCTCCTGACATTGATAACAAAACATGTTCGGTTCCATATTCTTATTCATTTAAAAGTTTACATCATCTTTCCATAAGATAAGCAGCACCTCAGCAATAAAAATAAGCAAGCTTATTTTCTATTACTTTCGGTTTGCATTATCTTTGTGCAAAGATGAGAGTTCTACAACGCGAAACTGTCACGAATGTTACATCGAATCACTAAAAAAGTGAAAAAAGAGAATGGAAATCCATACATTATTGAAAATGCCTCCTTTTCAAGGCATAACAGAAGAAGAATTATTATCCCTCATCCTGGCACCCGAACATGCACGCAGGCAATACAAACCTGCTGACTTTATTGCCATGCAGGGAGAAGTATACCGTTCTCTATTCATATTGTGCTGCGGCAGTGTGCGTACCCAAATGGTCAGTGCAGAGGGAAAACAACTCACCATAGAAACGCTGAAAGCCCCGCAACTACTTGCCCCGGCTTTTGTCTTTGCCTCCGAAAACCGCTTCCCGGTAAATATCGAAGCAAAAGAGAAATGTGAGATACTCATCATAAACAAGAATGTCTTCCTGGAATTCCTGCATCGACACCCCACTGTGATGCGCAACTTTCTGCAACTGGTATCGGACAGAACTCTGTTTCTCTCCAAAAAGCTGAATGCCTTTGCCCTGCAAAGCCTAAAATCGCGCATACTGAACTATCTACGCATGCATGGCACGATACTCAACCAGCAGGAAGTGGCACAAATACTGGGAGTGGCTCGTCCCTCGCTAGCACGTGCCTTATCGGAGCTGGCAAGCGAAGGATGCATCCGGATAGAAGAGAAGGAAATGCGGATAAATGAAATCTCCGCCCAAAAGTATTTATAAAAAAAACGCCCACAAAACACGCACGCCTGCGCATCTTGCGGACATCTTCATCCTTTTATAAAACTGCCTGCTTTTTCTAAGCAACTTTCTTTAATTACATGCTCGCTTTCCTACCGCCTTTCCGAACCAATCTGCGAATCCAAAGATAATAGCCCGTCAGCGGCAAGCTGGCCCCTACCAAAGCGGCAAGAAAACTCAATATGCGGGTGGTCAGCCCTCCCCAACTGCCTACATGAACGGAGAATATCCAGCCACGGATTTTTCCTGAAGCGTCGGCATCCTTATATAAGGTAGCCCCGGTGATTTCACCGCTACGGGGATTGAACGTATAGCGGTCGGCAGCACGCTGGTTGCCCAACCGATTGAAAGAAACCGTAGCAGAGCCTTTGGACACGGTAATCTGTTTATAATCAGGATTGAGTTCCTTCAGTTCTTCGTAAACCTTCTGCCAGCTTGTAAAAGGAGAGAAAGAATTTCTTTCACGATGCTCACCTCCCGGTCTGCCACCAGACCGGCCTTGAGCCCGTTCTCCTCCCTGGGCAGCAGTTTGTGCCGAAGCACCATGTCCTCCACCCCCTTGCGTGGTTTCCACTCCGAAAACTTTGTAGAAGCCGGTGCGGTACCAGGAGAAAGACCATGACAGTCCCGTAAGCGCCATTACCAGCAGAAAAATCAGCGTGTACATGCCGCCTGCCACATGCAGGTCGTACCAGAAGCGGCGCCAACCTTTATTGGTAACAATCTTCAGACTGTTCTTCAAAGCCTTTTTTGTACGGGGCCACCAGATGACAATGCCCGATATCAGGACAAAGACAAACATCAGCGTGGCAGTGCCCACAATCATTTTTCCCCAGAAGATGCCTCCATCGGGCTTCATGCTGTCCAGCAACCAGCGATGCAGGCGGAACATGGTCGTGAAAAACGGCGCACGCTCATACTTGCCCTTTATCTCACCCGTATACTGGTCTACATAGACGGAAGCACGACGAGGTTTGGAAAGGTTCACCTGCCAGGCACGCTCCGGAGCAGACGAGGCTGTGACACCCGTCACAAAAACACTATCCGGCAGAGTAGCGGCCACTTTTTCGGCCACCTTGCCCATGGGAAGCGGTGCCGGCCCGACTTTCTCCACATAGTAGAGGTCGCGGCGGCAGAGCTCCATCACCTCCGTCTCGAATACCAGCATGGCTCCGGAAAAACAGATAAGGGTAATCAGTAGCCCGAAGGGGACTGAAAGCCATAAATGTATTTTACAAAAAACTTTCTTCATAGGAGCTTTATTCCAGTTTACCTACACCGTTCAGTTGGGTTGCATTGACAACCAGACCCTTGGTAGCTGTTGCATTGGCAGGGTCTACCTTATAGATGGCAGGATAGCCGGAAGAGGTAGTGACTGCCACATATGCGTTGCCATTTTCCATGTACGGGGTATTACCAAAGCCGGAGACATCGCTTGGAAGGCCGTTCACATAAGTCAAAGCTCCGGTGGAGGCATTGAAGACGGCAAGTTGGTTGGCAACCTTGTCTGATGCCGTAATTGCCTTATCATACATCAGCAACAGGAAATAATTACCTGAAATATACCAAGTGCGCAAGAAAGAGGCGCCATTGGCTTTCTCTTCAAGATTATAGTAATAGGCGGCATCAAATTCCTCTGCTTTGGTATCGATGCGTACAACTCCGGCAGGCAATGTAGTCTGCTGACGCGAATCACTCATGGTCTTGGCATAGCTCGGAGAAAATACATATACATAGCCGTCGTCGGCAAGCCAGTTCATCTGGTAGTACTGTGACTTCATGCGTCCGGCAGCATAACTGATTTTGTCTGTAGTGATGACCTTATGAGAATTCAGTGTCTGATCACCAAAGATAGCGATATGGCATTCATTAGGATACTGGGTCCATTGCAATTCGTCCTTCTCATAGGCACCGCTACCCTGCCCGCCGGATTCTGTCTTTATTAAATCCTCATTACCGGAAAGCACCCACTTGTAACTACCGTCTTCATTCTTCTGCATGCAACCATACTGGCTAAGCCCCATGGGAATGGCTGCTGCATAAACCTTACTGCCCACTTGTTCTATACCGGCCAGTGTTACGTATTCACCATTTTCAAGGAAATTTTCGGCAAGAAATGGAGTATCCTTTGTTACCGAGTTCTTTGTATAAGTCTGTTTCTCGACATCCAGATAGGAAATCAAAAAAGATTGGGGAGTATATCCATTTGCATCATTCAGTTCCGTAGGGCCGTCGCCGGTAGAAGTCGTCATTATAAATTGGTCATAATAGCCGTAGGTAGTGAAACGATTGACGTTATACTCCTGGCTACGTTTTTCCAGTTCACCGTTTGTATTCATAATGAACGACTGGGTAGTGCCTGCATTTCCCTGGTGATAGTTCAAGGCATACAGATATTTGTTTCCGTAGAACACCCAGTAAGTAGCCCCATCGTTCACAAGGCCATTGCCGGCAGCAGTAATTTCACCGCTTTCCAGTGACTCGGCTGTCAGCAGGACAGGAACGGAGCTACCTGAAACTGTAGCCGTGGCAGCTATCACATAGTTACCCTTTGAACCGGAACCGGAGCCGGAACCCGGTTCGTCTGTGTCTGTACAAGAAATTAAAGCCATTCCGGTCATTGCCATTGCAAAGAGGCCGGACAAAAGATAATTCTTCTTCATTTGTTCTTCTTATTAATTACACCTATTAAAACCATTATATTTATTAATCACCAAAATGTACACGTATCTTGCCATAGAACGCACGCCCGGCTTTCTGAAGGCTGAAGTTGTCGTACAAATCCTCGTTCGTGAAGTTGCGGCATTCAAACGAGATATTGTAACGGCCATTCTTCAGACTATAGCTCAATGTCAGGTTATGGGAGAACTGGTCGGGTACCATGAAATCCTTGTTCTTGCTACCGATGGCCTGCGAATAGTAGGAGAAGCTGTGCATGTACTGGTTGTCGTAAGTCACGGACAGTATATTCCCTTTCTTCCAGAGGTCGCGCCAATAGAAGTTTACGTCAAAATCAGCAAACTGATAGGGCACATTGGGAATGCGTGCCTTGTAACCGAGATTTTCCACAGAGTTGCCGGTACTGCCGATTTGCATCTTCTCATTGTCACGCACATTCATCTGCGTGAAGTTGCCGCCCACACTCAGCCAGCGTCCGAAGCCATAGCGTGCCGATACATTGTATCCCTTCGTCAGCACCTTGCCGTAGTTGGTATAAGTGGCCCCTTCTTTTCCTCCGCTCAAGTCCTGGATATTACGCTGGATATAATCCTTCGTATTGCGGTATACCACACCGCCTTCCACGTAGACGGAATGTTTTCCAAAACTCCGGGAATAACTCAGGTTCAAGTTGATGTTGTCACTTTTCTCGGGACGGATGCCGATGTCTCCACTCTCCAGGTCTTCGTCACCAAACATCTCTTCGATAGTGGGCAGGCGGTAAGCTTTTTCATAAGAGAGCTTCGCCTGCAAGCCGGGTAGGATGAAGTAGGTTCCGGCAGCACCATATCCCCAAGAGTCTACCGTACGGCTGGTGCGTACATAATTACTACCGGTATCATCCTCGGCCATAGGTCCTGCCACATACTGGCGGTAGTATTTGCCGAATGCCGAGAAGTTCCACTTTTCGGAAGGCATCAGGCGGTATGACAAACCGGAGATATTCTTGCGGGTCTGCTTGGCAATGGCATCCGTCTGTTCTTCCACCGCCAACAGTGAAGTATTATCACGCTGGAATGCACTCAACACATGATTGAAAGTCAGCATGTGGACTCTGGCAATGCGGTAATTCAAGGTCAATGTACCGTTCCAATTGTCATTATCGGCACGGGAATACTGGCGGGACTGTTCGCCGGGACTGTTCAGCGGATGTTTCTCACCAAGCCAGTTGTATTCATAGCGGGCAGTATCCACATTCGTAGTGGCATTGCGATTGTAGTTGGCTGTCAACACCATATCCAGCCCCTTGATTATCAAGTTGCGTTTGCTGTATTCCATCGAAGGCATTAGTGAATGGCCGAAGCGGTGCTTTTCCCCGAAGACTGTCTTCTGGCGTACACCGGTCTGTATGTCCTTGTACATGTGCGAATAGGTGAAACCGAACATCAGCCGGTCTACCCAACTTTTGTCCACAATACCCGCTTTGGCCACAATGGCTTCGTTGTGGTAAGTATCATTGAAACGCTTCACGCGCACCTTCTCACTTTCGTTGAAACTGCCCGTCTCAAAATCCTTTACCGGCGCATCTACATGATAATCGTTGTCCGAGTAGATTTTGAAAGGCATTGATTTCATAGCTGAAACCGTTCTTGAAAGTCTGTCCGAAGTTAACGTATGAGCGGTGGGTATTGAACGAGCCGTAAGAATAAGAAGCATCCAGGAACCAGTTCCGGCGGTTTCTTGTTGGTAACAAT
>ENA-OQBL01000331-OQBL01000331.1-human-gut-metagenome-genome-assembly--contig:-NODE-331-length-26385-cov-4.433925_pt1 | contig 26385 bp, 27 predicted proteins | sample MGYA00242747_ERZ504553 | MGnify/ENA primary metagenome ERZ504553 (study PRJEB26092, sample SAMD00036240) | human gut metagenome | host: Homo sapiens | study: EMG produced TPA metagenomics assembly of...
AGCACCGTTCCGGCGGCTGCGGCACGGCATCTGCGTTGCCAAAATGCTCGATAATACACAAAGTATTATCTGCGCTTTTGGCTTAGCATCTGCCGCACCTCGCTCGCCGTATCGGCACTTGGAATCATGTGGTATTGCCTGAACAAAAGAGAGACCGCGCGGCAGACGCCGCCGGAAGGATATGGGAGGAAAAACACCATGGAAGCATCCAAAGTTTACTATACGGATTTCCGCTGTCCGGTGGGCACCAGCCTGCTGGAAAAGCTGCGCCGGGTGTGCATTGCCGCCGGCATCAGGAACATCGACATGGACGGCCGATTCGTGGCCATCAAGATGCACTTCGGCGAGCTGGGCAATCTGGCTTTTCTGCGTCCCAACTACGCCAAGGTGGTGGCAGACCTGTGCAAGGAGCAGGGCGGTATGCCCTTTCTGACCGACTGCAACACCCTGTATCCGGGCAGCCGCAAGAATGCGCTGGAGCATCTGAACTGCGCCCAGCTGAACGGTTTCTGGCCCATGACCACCGGCTGTCAGGTGATCATCGGTGACGGTCTGCGCGGCACGGACGAGGTGGAAGTGCCGGTGCCGAACGGCGAATACTGCAAGACCGCAAAAATCGGCCGCGCCATCATGGATGCGGACGTGTTCATCAGCCTGACCCACTTCAAGGGCCACGAGTCCACCGGCTTTGGCGGTGCCATCAAGAACATCGGCATGGGCTGCGGCTCCCGCGCCGGCAAGATGGAGCAGCACGCTGCCGGCAAGCCCGCCGTGCAGGAGGGGCTGTGCCGCGGCTGCCACCGCTGCGCCAAGGAGTGCGGCTCGGACGCCATTACTTACAATGCCGAAAACAAAGCTGTCATCGACTACGACAAGTGCAAGGGCTGCGGCCGCTGCATCGGTGCGTGCAGCTTTGACATGGTGCTGCGGCAAGCCCGGATGTGAGCTGCACAGACCTGGTGGTGGACACGACAAAGAAAACCATAACATTAAACGTGGTTGGATTGGCATTGAGCGGTAAGAAGCTGATTTTGTTTACGCCGCCGGACAATGTGGCCGACCTGTACGATGCTGACAAAGGGTACCAGATGAAGATCAGCGCCAAAGCAACAGAGAGCAGCGATGCGGTTGTGACCGATGTTTTGAGCCTGTATACCATCAGCACAGATGAAGCCGGCAACAACAAAAAGGCCAGGCAGGACTGCATGAAACCAAAAGTACAATATGTGGTGCGCTACGATGCCGATTATTCCCCGAATGAGAATGGCGGCAAAGGGCGCTTTTATTTTTATGGGCAGGTACAGCCGCACGCCATAGTGATGCTGAAAGATACAAAACCGAGCAAGGAAGAGCTGGACAAGCTGAAAGAAACCGAGAACTGCCAGAATTTGGAAGTTGTGAGTACCGCCAACCCGGATATTGAAGGGTATGAGGAGGACGACCAGTTTTTGAACAGCCCGTTCAGCATTGAACGAATTGGACGGCGCAATGTGGTTTTGAGCGGCGGTGAATACGACAATTACACCACAGATGACGGCATTTTGGATGTGGCCGAATACGAGCTATGGAAGCGGGCGCGATTGACCGATAGCATTACGGTGAAGATGCTGCTGGTGCCGTGGTTGGATGTGAACACCAAGGTTGAATACTGCCCGCGTTACATGGGCGGCAAGACAGCCGTGCAATTTATTATTAAAAAGATTGATAAGAGCTTGGGGCAGGGAACGATGGATGTGACGCTGATGAGGTTTTACCCGTATTACCCGTACCCTGTAAAAGATGAGACAGGAGAGTGATAAGCAATGGCAGATACCTATACAAAGTTCCCGGAAGGTATTGATACGTTTGAAGACAATGCCGACCTGGACAGCAGCCATGCCGCAGCGGCAGCCCAGTACACCAAGTACCTGGCAGACGGCAAGTATACCGAAGCCAGCAATTACCTGAACCAGAACAGCGGCCTGCGCAAATACATTATTAAAGCGGCGGACATTAACCATGTGAAACATGCGATTACTGCACTGGAACAGCACTATGCCGGAGCGGTGAATTACATCATTGATGGCAAGTTTGACCCCGACATGATGATCCATGAATACAGCTACAGTTACAGCGGCGGAACCCATACCCTGACATGCAAGAGCGGCAGCAGTTACAGCAACGCAGCCAACGGCAAAGCATATTTTACCACGGCGTTCAGTGACGGGCATAGACTGGTGATCAATGGCAAAGACATGACCAGCAACGCCTACTGCGGTACAGAGAAGTTGGGCGACGGTGCGATTGGTGCCGGGCAGTGGGTGATTTTCCAGTACGATACGAGGAGAAACATTGTAAATTTTACTAACGGCAGCGGCATTGGGGCTTCCAAGCTGGCTGCCACGACTGCTTTGCCGGACCAGGTGCTGGCAGGACAGACATTTTACAGCAAGAACAAAACCCTGAAAACCGGCACCATGCAGAATTACGGCACTGTAACGGCAGAGTTGGCCAACGGCGAGAGCTACCAGATCAAGGCCGGCTATTACAGCGGCGGTGCGATCAGCGCAAGCGGGTTGGACAGCAATACGCCGGGCACTGCGGATGAAAAATCTATCCTGGAAGGGAAAACCGCCTGGGTAGATGGCAAGTTGGTGAAAGGATCTATCAAGACTTATTCTGCCACGACCCAGCTGCAGGGCGGCGAGCGCGAGAGCACCAAGATGACCGTGCAGAAAAAGGACGGTGTGACCCGGCTGTGTGTAGCCACAGATAACCAGAAAACCAACGATATTTACAGTGGCTGCTATTACGATAACGTGATGTGGCTGTGGGGAACCGCAAGCACGGCGGCCAAAGCCCTGTTGGAGGATGATACCACCAATGCGGCAACCCCCAATGATGTGGCCAGCGATAAAAAGTTTATTGACAAAAATGGCAACTGCACGCAGGGCACCCTGACCAGGCGCAGTTACGGCTTTGCCCATGACATGGGGTTTGGAACCGACAGCGAGTATTTTGCGCTGCGTAATATTGACGAGGGTGCATACAAAAGTGACGGCAATTTTTGGGCACCGGAAGTGCGCGTGAACCTGGCCGATTTCCGCAAAGGGATTGGCTGCACAGAAGATAAGATTGCGAACGGCGAAAGCATTGCTGACCTGACTGGTAAAGCCGGAAGCCGAATTGCAACGATTGATAAGGATACAACCACCGGCGACCATTACAGCAACGTGGTGACGACTGGCGGCTGCCAGCACGCATGGGTTGTGGCCAGTGTGAGTAAGACCGGAACAGAAAACAGACTTAACCGAGTATGGGTGCAGGCCAGCAACGACGGCAGCAACTGGACGGATGTGTGGGATAGCGGAAGCGGACTGCAGGCTGTATACAAGCAGCAGGCTTTGAATACATCCACAGTATACACCCAATGGCGCGTGAAACTGAACAGCGATGGCGATAAGTGCCACGCCCATATTGTATTGTTTGTTTGAAAATAGAAAGGGGAGGAGGAAAACATGGCATTAAGTTTTGAAGAGTCGAAACGGATGGCGGCTGAGATGGCGGCCAAAGCAGAGCCAGTGGCATTGCAGGCCGAGGCTGCCCCCATGGCCGCGGTGGTTGATATGCCGGAGGCGCAGGCCAATGATGACGGCGGCTACACCCGCAGTGAAAAATACCTGTGGTACAGCCAATATAACGACGATGCGTTTTCGACCATTGACGAGATGAAAAATGTTGTGATGGACGAGAGCCAGATCAACATTACCCAGGAAACCAACAGCCAGGTGATCCCGTTTAAGATGCCGCGGCGATATGACGGCATTGATTTGATGCAGATGATGCTACAGGTACATTACCTGAATGTGGACGGGCAGGAAGCATATGCCACGCCGATCAACGTTACCTACAACGAGGATACGATCCGGTTCTATTGGCTGGTTACAAATAGTGTGACAAGCAAGAAGGGGACCGTGCGCTTTGAGATCACTGCAACCGGTGTAAATGAACGCAGCGAAACCTATATGTGGCGCACACGACCAGACGGCGAGCTGAATATTTTGGAGGCTTTGAGCGGAACCAAGATGGTGGAACCGGACAAAGACTGGTACACAAGCTTTGTTGCCCTGATGGACGAGAAGGTTGGCCAGGCTTCCAGCTATGCCAGTGCCGCACAGGCCAGCGCCCAGGATGCAGCCAACGCTGCGGCGGGTGTGGATAATAAGATCCAGAATGCGGCAGCAGGAATTAAACAGGAGCTGCAGAGTGACCTTGACACCAACTACACCAAGAAAACTGAGCTGACCACGGAGCTTGCCAAGTATTATAACAAGGAAGAAGTGGACGGCTTTGTTACACTGTTGGAAGGTAAGATTTCTGGGATCGACGGATTGGCGGCTTTTAACTGTGCGTATGATGCGGGCACCCGTGCTTTAACATTTTATAACGGCGATGCAGTGATTAAAACTGTAACCTTGAGCACCGATCCCAGCGCAGAGTGGACGACCGCATATGGCAAGACGGTGGATGCTAAGATCAGCGCGGCGGTAGACCCGGTAAGCACAGCGCTGGATGAATACAAGACCAGCAACAACGAAGTCGTGAAAGCTTTGCAGGATAGTGTGGGCGACCTGCCGAACACCTTGCAGAGTGATTATTACAATAAGGAAGCAACCAACAAACTGCTGGCTGATAAGGCGGACAAAACTGCTCTGGATGGATTTACCAATGATTTGACTGTGACCAAGAATACCGTGGCAGCTTTGCAGGGCAGTGTGGATACGGCCAACAGCGACATTGCAGAAATCCAGGAAAAGATCAAAGATATTAAGCCCAGTAACGGCCATGAGTACGACATTACTTACACCAGTGATGACGGTCATTTGAGCCTGTTGGAAGACGGCACAACCAAGACTGTTGTTACCATTAAAGGTGGTGGCGGTGGTGGCGGTGAGGCAACTAGCACCATTACCATTGAACGAATTGGTGACAGCAGCCTGACGGTAGTTCAGGGCGACAGTGCATTGATCGGCTTTAAGTTTACGAGTGTGGACAATGCTGGCGATGACACCGGCAATGCGACTGGCAACTGGTATGTGGGCAACACCAAGGTGGCAACCACGACCATCATCCAGGGCAAGAACACCTTTGATGTGACGCAATACTTGCACAGCGGTGACAATACTGTGCGGTTGCAGGTTACGGACAGCATGGGCAGTGTGGGCAGCAAGAACTGGTCAGTTAATGTTGTTGAGTTTTATTTGGAGAGCATTTTTGATGACTCTCATTTTTTATTCCGGCGAAGTAACTTACCGGTTTACTCCGTATGGTAATATTGCCAAAAACATCAGCTTTAAGTTGGATGGCAAGGCGATTGGCGGAACAAGCACTGCAGTGACAGGCCGCCAGATGACCTACAATTTGCCCACCCAGAAGCACGGCAGCCACCTGCTGGAAGTGAGCATGACGGCGGAGATCAATGGCAAACAGGTGACAAGCAACACCCTGCGCCACGATATTATGTGGGTGGAAGAGGGCAATAATACCCCGATTATCAGTTGCGCCGTGCTGGATTACAGTGCCAAGCAGTACAGCAATGTTGCGATTAGTTATACCGTGTACGACCCGGCCAGCAGTAACACCAATGTGACCCTGGCTGTGGATGGCGTTGTTGCCAGCAAGCTGACGGTAGGACGCACCAAACAAACCTGGACGTACAAGAGCAGCGAGATTGGTAGCCATGTGTTAACCATTACCTGCGGCGAGACGGTAAAGACCATCAATGTAAAAATTACCGAGCTGGGTATTAACATTGAGCCGGTGAAAACCAACCTGATGTTTGACTTTAACCCGGCTGGCCGAACCAATGCGGACGAAAACCGCCTGTGGACCGATGGCAATACCGCGATGACGGTAAGCGACAACTTTGACTGGAGCAATGGCGGCTACCAGATTGATGAGGACGGCGATACTTACTTTTGCGTGAAAGCCGGAACTACCGCCACGCTGGATTATAAGCTGTTTGCGGACGATGCCAAAAAGAAGGGTAAGAACTTTAAGCTGGTGTTTAAGACCACCAATGTGCGAGACTACGATGCTACGGCACTAACCTGCGCAAATGGCAACGTTGGTTTGACGGTACAGGCACAGAAGATTACCCTAACCAGTCAGCAGAACCACATTGAGCTGCCGATTTGCGAAGATGACTTTTTGGAGTTTGAGTTCAACATTTTGCCGGACAGCAAGTATAAAGAGATGGTGCTATGGTGCGACGGTATCCCCTGTAAGGTGGAACTGTACGATGCAAGCGACAACTTTACACAGGCAAGCCCGGTTGGTATTACGATTGGCTCTGCGGACTGTGATGTGCAGGTATACCGCATGAAGACCTACGGCATGGAGCTGACGGACGATGAGATCCTGGACAACTTTATTGCGGATGCCAAGAACGCTGAACTGATGATTGAACGCTATAACCGCAACGATATTACCAACGTGAGCGGCGAACTGGATGCTGATCTTTTGGCCGAGAAGTGCCCGGACCTGCGCATTATCAAGATCAGCGCCCCGACCTTTACGACCGGCAAAAAAGAATGAGGTTTTAATACCACCATCCAGCAGATTTACAAGAACGGACGCGCTGTGGAGGATAACTGGACCGCGACCGGCAGCCATAAAGGCCAGGGCACCAGCTCCAATGCGTATGGCGAGAGCGGCCGAAACATTGATATTAACTGTTCCGGCGGATTTACGTTTGGCGACGACAGCACCGGCAGCACCTATACCTTGACCGAGAACAGTATCCCGGAGAAATATTTTAATATCAAGGTAAATATTGCAAGCTCTGAAAACGCAAATAACGCCTGCATTGCAGATGATTACAACACGTTTAACCCGTATACCCGCCAGGCAAAGAAAGATAACCCGAAGGTGCGCGACACGATGGCGTTTTACCCGTGCGTGGTGTTTATCCAGGAGACGGACGTGGAGAACGCAACGGTGTTTAAGGACGGCCAGTGGCATTTTTACGCCTGCGGTGATATTGGCAACAGCAAGAAGAACAATGACACCCAGGGCATGAACCCCGAAAACCACAAGGAAGTTATTGTTGAGATTGATAACAACACCGATGCCCAGACCCGCTTTTTGAGTGATGATCTGAGCCAGGAAACCTGGGACGGCGACCACAGCTTTGAGTTCCGCTATATTAGCAAAAAACTGCACCGAGGAAGAAACACAGGCGGCAAAAGAATGCCTGGCAGAGCTTGCTGACCTGGGTAGTAAAATGCAGATGATGCAGAGTTTAAGGCCCACTTTGAGGACCACTTTATCAAGGACAGTGTGCTGTTCTTTTATCTGTTCACTGAGCGCCACACAATGGTGGATAACCGCGCCAAGAATGTGTTCCCCCACACAGAAGATCTGATCCATTGGGATTTTTGCATGGATTATGATAATGATACCTGCCAGGGTAACGACAACGAGGGCGGATTGACACTGACTTACGGCTATGAGGATACCGACACCATTGGCACCAAGAGCGTGTTTAACGCGGCAGACAGCAAGCTGTGGTGCAAGGTACGAGATCTTTTTGGCGGACGACTTGCAGAAGATGTACCTGAACCGTGAGAGCGCTTTGGCCTGGAGTGCAAACCGTATTTTGCGCAAGATTGAGGCGTACCAGGATGTGAAGCCCGAAAAGCTTTGGATTATGGACATGCGGCGCAAATATTTCCGCACCTATGAAGACAATGGAACAACCAGTTACCTGCCGATGATGCACGGCAACAAGCGCCACCAGCGCCGCCAGTACCAGAAGTACCAGGAAAAGTATATTGCGAGCAAGTACAGCGGTACGACCTGCACGGCTGATGATATGACGATCCGCGGCTATACCCCGACCAACTGGACAGGTGTGCAGCCGGATGGCACGTTCCATATCCGCCCGTATGCAGATACCTATGTAAGTGTTTTGTATGGCTCCAACCCGGTAAAAATGCGCGGCAAACGCGGCCAGACCTATACAATTGAGTGCCCGATTGCAGCCATGAACGATACCGAGGTTTATGTTTACAATGCCAGCCTGATGCAGAGCATTGGCGACATTAGCGGGTTTTACCCTGGGTATGTTGATTTTAGCCATGGTGTGAAATTGACCGACTTGCAGGTTGGCAACGGCACCGAAGGCTACCGCAACACAAACCTGACCGACTTTGCGGTTGGCAACAATACGCTGCTGGAGCACCTGAATTTGCAGAATGTGCCAAACCTGAAGAAATCCATCAGCTTGGCGGGATGTGTAAACCTGACCGATTTTTATGCCGGCGGCAGCGGTATTACCGGTGTGGCGTTTGCCAAGGGCGGCAAGATTGAAAAGGCTGAACTGCCTGCGATTGCAAGCCTGACGGCACAGAGCCTGAACCACCTGACCGATTTGAAGATTGACGGCTATGAGAACCTGACCACACTGGTTGTGGAAAGCTGCCCGACCATTGACCTGAAAGCTATGTTGGAAAAATGCACAGGTTTGAACCGTGTGCGCCTGACTGGCCTTGATTGGGAATGCGAGGATACAGCACTGCTTGACCGGCTGTACACGATGACCGGCCTGGATGAGAACGGCTATAACACCGAGCACTCTGTACTGGAGGGCAAGGTGCATGTACCCATTATGCGTGAAAAGAAGCTGGCAGAGTTTAATGCACAGTGGCCGGATTTGAAGATCAGCTACAACACGCTGGTGGAACAGTTTACCTGGACCTTTGTGAATGATGATGACGAGCACACAGTTTTGGATGTGCAGTACATTGACAAGGGTGGTAAGGCTGTTGACCCTGTGACCCGTGCGGAGAAGCCGATCCCGAAGCCAACCAAGAAGAGCACGGTGAGCACTGATTTTACCTATGCTGGATGGGACACAGAGTTTGTTACGGTATTTACCAACCAGACCATAACGGCCAAATATACCGAGAGTGTGCGGAAGTATACCGTGCGCTACCTGAACAATGGTGCGGAGAAGCAGAAAACAGTTGCCCCCTATGGCAGCATGGTGTTGTACGAAGGCGATACCCCGACCTACACGGCAGAGGAAGGTGCCTATAAGTTCTACCTGTTTGACCATTGGGACAAGGGCGGATATGTGAACGGAGACAAGGACATCAATGCGGTATATGACAGCTGCGAATATACCTCTGGTTATTTTGACGGCAAAGAGATTGGCAGTTTGCGCCCGGTTGAGATTTATGCAATGAAAAAGGTTGGCGTGGAGAATAAGGTGGTCAGCCCCAAGGACGCTGTGACCATTACGATGGGCAACGACTTTAGCTACTCTGACATTGAAGAGAAGGTTTTGATCAACGAGAAAAAGACCTTTGATGGCACTAACTATATGGATACCGGTGTGCAGCTATTGAAGGAAGACCGGGACTGGGTGCTGGCGGTAGATTACCGGATGACCACAACCGATACGGCCAATGCTGTGCTGATGCAGTGTTTTGAAACCAACGGCATGAACGGTATCCGCATTTGGAACAATAATGGAGCCAAGATCAGTTGGGGCACCGAAAGCGCAACAGCTGCCACAGTTGGAACCCGTGACATGGTGGTAATGCGCCACAAGAAGGGCGAAAACAACCTGCATGTGTATACGGCTAACATTTACGGTGATGACATTGTTTACACCGAGATTAACCGTGGACGAATTACACAGACCAATGCAACGCTGGTGTTTGGTTGCGCCAAGGCAGATGACGGGGAATATGAACGGTTTGCCAAGGGTGATGTGTACTGGGCGAAAGTTTGGTATGCAGACCTGGGCGACAACGCCTGCCGGAAGCTGGCTGCATGGCCGCATGAAACCCGCGAATATGAGATGTGCGGATTTAAGCAGTTTTATTTAAGCGATAACACAAACAAGCGCTGCGCAATGACGTTTTTGGCGAAAAATACGCTGGCACGCAAGATGCCGATTACCAGTAACTATTACAACAATGGCGGTTGGCCCGCAGCAACGCTGCGCACCATACCTGGACAAGCGGCTGCCGAATGCCTTGCCGATTGGATGGCAGCAGTTGATCCAGCAGGTAAAAGTGACATCCAGTGCGGGCGGAACATCCAAGGAAATTGTGACGGCGGATTGTTACTTCTTTATACCGGCTGCATATGAGCTGAACCCCAGCATGAACAGTGAGCCGTATATTTATGAAGGTACAACGATCAGTTACATGACGGATAATCAGAGCCGAATCTGCTACGACGATGATGGCGCGGCCACCACTTATTGGACACGCAGCCCGAATGTTCAGTATGCAGATTACTTTTTGCAGGTTGCGGCAGACGGCCAGATTTACAGCTATGTTACCCCGAATGAGCAGCATGGCGTACGCGTGATGTTCAGCGTGTAAAGGAGGTTGAGGGACGAAATGTATTACAAGGTGATGTATAACGGCCAGGTGATTGACACCCTTGACCACCTGAGTTTTGTGAAATACCAGGCGAAACACGGGATTATGGTGAACTGCACGGCAGATGATGCCGAAGGAATTGTGAGCAGTGATGGGCGCTACATCTGGCATGTGGACGGATACTATAACATTCCGGCGGCAGGATACGATACCGTGCAGTTGGAAAAGATCAGTGTTTACGAATATGACAAGCTGAAAGCCTTGGGGGCCAAAACCCCTGAGGCTATTATTGATGCTTATACCCTGAGCCTGATTGAAGGAGGTGTGCTATGAGTGACTTTGTGGAGAGTTTGCGGCGGTTGTATTTGGATCGCCGGTTAAAAGAAGCGACCCTAAATGCGCTGTGGCACAAGGGCAAAATCAGCCGCAATGAGTTTGACTACATTGTGAGCGGAAAGGAGACGAGCAATGTACACGATCCTGATTAACGAGGACAATACCCTGACCGCCAGTGTGGTGGAGCGCGTGATGCAGCAGAGCAAACTGGTAGACACCCTGCACTTTTTTGGCTGACCCGGAATATAAGGGCAAAGACATGCGCGACTATGTGGTGATGCTGGAATACCGGTTGCCAGTGAGCAAGAAATACCGCACCGAGTTTTTGACGCTGAGTGACGAGCTGTATAAAAACAAGCTGGAATATAAGCTGCCCTTTGACACAGCGCTGACCAGTGAGGCCGGTGTGATTGAGTTCCAGCTGACCTTTGGCAACATTGAGATGGATGCCGAAGGCAGGACCACCCAGTACATCCGCAAGGTTGGACCGGGCGAAATTAAAATTGTTGATGTTTACGACTGGGCGGCCACAATCCCGGACGAAGCACTGAATGCTTTGGACCAGCGGATTATTGCGATGCAGGCCATGCTGAAGGCCATGATTGATAAGAGCAACACCATGATGAATAGCAAGGCCGACAATCTGAGCTACAAGAATGACATGCTGCAGCTGACCGCCAACGGAAACCCGATTGGCAATGCGGTAGAGATCAAGAGCAGCGGCGGTTCCGGCAGCGGCGGTGATGGTACAACTGATGGAAATATGCGGGTGGTTGAGTTTTAAGGCTTGGCCGCCTGCATTTTTTTCTATATAGCGACAAATGGAGAAAGGAGTTGGGAGAATGGCAACCACAAGCAAGTTGGGCTATGGTAACGCAGAAAACCTGGATACAGCGATTACGAATGGAATTATTGACGAGAAGGACCTGGTTATTACCAAGGATACATCGGAGTTTTATTACATCCGTGACGATAAGAGCAAGCAGGCGATCCGCCCCCGTACCCGTGTTTTTGACAGCAACGGGCAAGCCAACGAGCAGCTGAACAACAGCAGCGACACTTATGCCGGGCAGACCGTAATGATTAAAAACACCGAGGGCAAGTATGAGCCGTGGATTGTACAGCTGTTAGACACCGGGAAGTTTGCTGTTGAACCGTTCAGCACTGCAAGCACTGGATTTGTTTGGCAGGAATTTTAACCGACAAAAACAACATGAAATTTAAGGAGAGATAATTATGGCAGAAGTAAAATTTAATTATGGCACCAAAGCTAACTTTGAAGCCCTGGAGGCAAAGGACAACGACACCCTGTATTTTTTGACTGACACTTTGCAGATTTTTAAGGGTACAGTTGAATACACCAAGAGCTGCAAGCTGGTGAGTACCCTGCCTGGTTCCGGCCAGGTGCAGGGCGTTGTTTATGTGCGCACCAGCGACTTTACCCTGCATGTGTTCAATGGTACCAGCTATATCCAGCTGAACAAGGCCACCGTAACTGAGATCCCGGCTGCCAACGCCAGCGATGACAATGTACCGACCACCAAGGCTGTTGCCGATTACGTCAACGCCAAGATTGAAGCCGTTGAGAATGCCAAGGGCAAGTTTGTTACCGATGTTACCTACAATGAGGGCGTGCTGAGTGTTGCCAAGGGCGGCGACCCCGTTGCTACCACCCTGACTGGCGTTGTGCATGCACCGACTTATGACGCAAGCACCCGCACCATCAAGCTGCCGGTATTTGGCGGCGACGAACTGACCATTGCGCTGGGCAAGGATCTGGTTGTGACCAGCGGTACTTATAATGCCAAGGACAAAAACATTGAGCTGACCATTACCAGCGGCGATGTGATCAAAATCCCGGTTGGCAGCCTGATTGATGTTTACACCGGTCTGGCAACTTCCACCGCCGAGGTTACTGTTTCTGCTGACAATAAGATCAGCGTGAAGGTGAAGGTGAGCGCCAAGGCTGACAACTCCATTACCCTGGAGGAAGACGGCCTGTATGTTGCTGTGCCCGATGCTTATACCAAGGCCGAAGTTGACAAAAAGATCAAGGCTGTGCAGACCGCCCTGGATACGCACGCTGCGAATGCCGACATCCATGTGACCAAGGAACAGAAGGCCACCTGGGATGCTAAGGTGAGTACTGAACAGCTGGCTGCCGCCAAGAGCGAGGCCATTGCTGCTGCCGCTGCTGACGCAACCACCAAGGCTGATGCTGCCCGTGATGCCGCCAAGGCGTATGCTGACGGCCTGAACACTGCCATGGATACCCGCGTGAAGGTTGTTGAGGGTGCTATTACCTGGAAGACCATTGGCTGAGATAGCCAAGCGGTTAGTTATTTTAAGTTGACATAAAAAATAGCCTTCGCTGCAGGGCCAGTGTTTTGCGAGTGGGAGAACATGCACTGTGCAGCGAAGGTTTTATATTGTATTGACAAACAACGATGTTATATATATAATAATAGTAGAACTAAGGCACCGACATAGACGGTCTACTTCAGTTTATAGTTTATGTATGACAGTTAAACCATCATAACAAAAAACCGTTCTGTGGGCGACAGGGCGGTTTTACTTTTTATTACCACGAAAAAACGTGATAACTGCTACGACAGTTTGTACCCCGGTGAACACAACGCCAATAATGACGATGGTATCAACAAAGGATAGACCCGGCATAAGCATCACCTCCTGGCAAAAAATGAATTTACCGGAAGGCAAAGTAGGGGCGCTCCTCAATGCCTTGCGGCAGATGGGAGGCTTGACCGCCTATTACGTCTATGAGGAAGATATGGCAAAAAGGAATAAACGTTAGTGCCTTAGTTCTGCTATTATTATACTGTCAATGCAAAATTTGTCAAATTAAATACTGAATCGAAACCGCTTATCTGTACGCAGGTAGGCGGTTTTTTTTTATTGTTACAAAAAGGAGTTTTATAATGTCGAAACTTTCTTTATGCGAAATACAGCAATCGCAGCTGGATAAAACTCCTGTCGTGGAGGGACAGCTGATTATCTGCAAAGACACGGGCAATATGTACCGCGACTTTGGCAAGACCCGTGTGCAGACCGGGCGCGACATCGAGATTGTGGCGGAACTTCCGCTTGCACCTATAAATGGCAAAATTTATGCCCTGAGGTCTGGCGAGGTGTGGCTGTATGAGGGCGGCGATTGGACTGCCCTGAATCAACAGATTACTGAAATTTCAAACACAGAGATCGACGAGATTTTGAATAGCTGATGAGGAGGAGACAAAATGGTGAAATTTCTTACTAAAGATGGTTTGAGCCATTTGGTGCTTTTGCTGAAAGAAAAGCTTAACATGAAGGTCGATAAGGTGGATGGCAAGGGACTTTCGACCAACGACTATACCACTGCTGAGAAGGATAAGCTGGCCGGGCTAAAGAATTACACTCACCCGACAACCAGCGGGAATAAGCATATCCCTGCAGGCGGCAGTGCCAACCAGATTTTGGGTTGGAGCGCGAATGGCACCGCTAAGTGGGTAAACGAAAAGGATACCACCTACAGTGTGATGAGCGGCGCAACGGCTGATGCGGATGGCAAGAGCGGGTTGGTACCCAGCCCGACGAAGGGTGCGCAGCGTTGGCTGGATTCGACCGGTGCTTGGACGACCCCGCCGAACACTACCTATGGAGCTGCAAGCACCACGAGCGCCGGCCTGATGAGTGCCGCCGATAAGAAGAAGCTGGACGGTGTTGCGGACGGTGCAAACAAATATGTACACCCCAGCTATACCGCACATGACAGCGGCCTGTACAAAATTACTGTGGATGCGACTGGACATGTGAGCACTGTGACTGCGGTTGCCAAGGGCGATATTACGGCATTGGGCATCCCCAGCACCAACACCACCTACAATGATGCTACTCAGAGCACCCATGGTCTGATGAGCGCCACCGACAAGAAGAAACTGGATGGCTTTGGCGCTGCAAATACCTATGCCACAATGACCTATGTCGGCCAGCAAATTTCTGCGGCTGGGCACATCAGAAAGAGCATTGTGGAGACACTGCCTGCTGCTAAGGATGCCAAGGACAATGTTATTTACATGATTAAGAAGGCTGCGCCGGATGGCAGCAACCTGTATGACGAGTATATGCTGATCAGCGGCGCACTGGAAAAAATCGGTGACACCAAGACGGTCATTGATGAGATCACCAACGAGGAAATCGATGCCATTCTTGCAAGCTGATTTGAGTAAACCTGAAAAGGGGGGATACAAATGAGCTTTGTGACGAAAAGTAAATTACAGAGATTTTTTACAGGACTGAAGGATGTTTTTGCTGCTAAGAACCATACGCATAATGACAAAGTTGACAATACAGAAACAGGTGCTAATGGTTTGCTTGCCAAGTTGACTACATCGTGGAGTGCTGCACCTACAGATAATACTTATTTTATACGGCAGGATACGAGCGGTGAAAATACATTTGGTCGTTTGAAATTTTCAACGGTATGGACATACATCAAAGGAAAGGCAGATCCTGTATACCAGCCGAAAGGTAGTTATGCTGCAAGCGGGCATACGCATGATGATCGGTACTATACAGAGAGCGAGATTGACGCGAAGCTGAAAACCAAAGCTGATACGCACAGTCATCCATACCTTCCTACTGCGGGCGGAACTGTGACGGGTGTGACTGCGTTTACAAATACAACTGCGTCTACGAATAAAAGTACCGGTGCTGTGAAGGTAAGTGGTGGTGTTGGTGTTGCCGGGCGCATGAGCGCCAATGAGGTCATGATCGGCGATGGCTGCACATTGATGTTTGACAGCACGAATAAGTGCGTAGATTTTGTTTTTAGTTAAAGGAGGCGGTGGTTATGGCACTGCAAATTTGGCTACCGCTGAATGGAGACACACGACAGCAAGGGTTAAGTGGAGCGGTTATGAGCGGTGGCCCTACCAGCTGGGGAAATGGTAATCTGGGGAAATGCGCCACGTTTGCTGGGAATAAAATACTAAAGACTGAAAATATGCACGATTTTGATTACCAAGATAATTTTAGCTGGGCTTGCTGGGTGAATACCGCAAGAGGAAGTGGAAATGCTGAATATATTTTCAGTGTTGGGCGTGTTGATTATTCTACATTTGGATATGGATTGCAATGTTTATCCACATCACAATGTTCAGCACGGTTTGGCTCATCATCTTGGGATTTTACTGTAACTGGTGGACAGTGGACACATATTGCTTTTGTGAAAAACGGAACAAATATATCAATTTATGTAAATGGAACGAGACAAATAAATGCCACATTCAACGGGATTGCCCCGACATTCGCAGATAGTATTGGATTAGGAATTGGATGTTTTCATTATTCTGGCGGTGATATTTATTATTATAATGGCAACGTATGTGATTTTAGAATTTACGATAACGCCCTCAGCCCTAAAGAAATTCATGAGATTGCGCAGGGGCTGTGCTGCCACTATCCGCTGAATGACCCGTATGCAACAGGGAGTATTAACAAATATAGTGGAGATAATTTTGAGGGGAAGCCGAGCGGTAGTGGCTATACTGTGGCCAAGCTGGCAAATGAACGCGGGTATAATTACAAGCTTAGTTATACAGGAACCGGCAATAATACCTGGCCTAATTTTTACTTCCCTACTTTTAGTTTTACTGCGGGCAAGACATATGATTACAGTTGCAAGGTGCGGTGCCACAGCAAGAACTTTAACATTAGCTTTAGAGCGGCACACATCAGCAATGACTGGGCTACGAGCACGAAGACGATCACGGTGGCGGACAACCAGTGGCATGAATACCACATCCAGATCAAGCTGGACGCAAAGTACACAAGATCCGGCACAGAGTATGATACGAAACCGCTGGTTGAATTCTATTCTGAAAGTCTTGCAACTAAAGACAAAGTTTATACATGCGATTTTGACTTGAAAGACGTTTGTGTAAGTGAGTGCAGTACAGCGGCAAGTGGAAGCAATGGCAGCTGGGCGGATAACACGGTGTATGATACAAGCGGAATGGGAAACCATGGCAGTGTTACAGCGGCAACTGCACCTGTGCTGGCTGGAAACAGCCCGATGTATGATAAGTGCTATGAGTTCCCCTATAAAAATTATATTACTGGGAAAAATGCCGTTTGGCGGGCAGACTGCGAGCAACCTCACGATTAGTGTTTGGCTGAACCAAATTGAAGGCGGCGCATATTCTACTTGGTTGAACAGTAACGGTTATGGTGGCTCCGGTTTGTGGCTGGCAGTTAATACCGAAGGCTGTGCGCAGTGGGGATACCGTGGAAGCGTTAGCCCGAATTATGTGAGAGGCGGAAGTAATATTGCAGTAAATACCTGGCATTTGTTCACTTATGTATATAAAGAAGGTGTAGCGACCTGGTATTTGGATGGCAAGAAAAATTGCAGCGCTACCTATGCAGATAAAGCAATAATGCCTGCAGACACATTTACATTGGGTGACAGTTATGCGGGAAGTGATTGGAATACAAATTTCCATGGCAAGCTTTCCGACTTCCGCATTTATGCTACTGCTCTATCGGACGCGGACATTGCAGAGCTATACAACACACCGGTTTCGATTACAAGCACCGGAACGATGATGACGAAGGGAGAGCTGATTGAAACATGAGTGTGGGAGTACATAAAAGTGGGGTTGTGAATGCGGGGAGTTTTGTAGAGACAAACGGCGCTATGCTGAACACGTTTACCAGAGAAAGTTACACGCCTGTCGCCGCAACAAACAATTCCACAATGGGTAATAAAATTACCGGATTTGTAAAAGGTAAAAGCTATGTAATTGATATGACCGTTATCTGGAGTGGCTTCAAAACAGATGTGACGGACAATTTTGCTATTGTCAGTCAAGGTTCTTGTTATGACGGAACCAGCTGGAGTTGGGATTATAGCAACCCAATGTGTAACGCGATCAACAATCTAAAAGGATTCAAAGATCTTGTGTTAAGCGCTGACAGCGGGAGCAAGCGATATGTTGCTACGTTCAGCATAACCAACGACTGTACCGGGTTACAGCTTGGCTGCCGGACGAATTATTCCAATGGAAAAGGCACGATTACATATTCTAATATCCGGGTTGTGCCTGCCGATAATTACGTTGATGGCTCAACAAGTGCTGGTAAACTCATTGATGATTCAATCGTAATGGATAACTTTATAGAGATGTAAAAAGGAGATGATAGGATGGCTCAGTTAGGCAACCTTACTGTAAACGGAGTGTCCCGCTTGCTGTCCAAATTGTATGTGAGCGATTCTGTGACAGCTCCGAGTTTCATTGGCAAGTTGACCGGCAATGCAGACACCGCCACAAAGTTGACAAGCAGTGCAGGCAGTGCGACACAGCCGGTTTATTTTAGTGATGGCAAACCTGTGGCGACTACTTATACACTGGGTAAGAGTGTGCCGGCGAGTGCTGTGTTTACCGACACGAATACATGGCGTGGTATACAGAATAATTTGACAAGTGATGCTACTGACCAGAGCCTGAGTGCTGCACAGGGTAAAGTATTAAAAGGTCTTGTTGACGGGAAGGCCCCGGCCAGCCACACACACAGCCAGTATTATGATTCGACGATTAGCCGGACAAAAGGAACTGTTTTGGCAGCACCTGCGGCGGCTGATGGCAAAGCCGCCTTCCGTGTATTGACAAAGAGCGATGTTGGGCTTGGCAGTGTGGATAACACCGCTGACAGTGCTAAAAGCGTAAAGTATGCTGCAAGTGCCGGTAGTGCAACCAGTGCGGCAAGTGCAACTACTGCCACAAATGATACCAAAGGACAGGCTATTACCAGCTATATACGCGGACTTTCGGTAAATGGCCGAACAGTGACTTATACAAAAGGTGATGGCACAACTGGAACTATTACAACACAGGATAATAATACTGATACAAAAGTAACCCAGAGCGCAGTAAAAGACAGTGATTATACCAATTACCGCAGCCTGATATGGGGCGCGAGTAACAGTGCAACAGTAGGATTTACACCATCCACAGTAACGGATGGTGTTTTTTCTTGCACGAATTTATATGTTCAGCCTTCCAGCGGAACGATTTTTGCCACAAAATTCAAAGGAAATCTGGATGGTAATGTAGCATGGGGAAACGTTACAGGTAAGCCTTCTACTTTTGCCCCTAGTTCCCACACCCACACGCGAAGCCAGATTACAGACCTTGGAGCGGCTGCCGGGAAGAATATTCGCGGACTGACGGCACAGGGGGCAAGCGGATGGAAAGATGTGGCCACAGATGCGCAGTATGTGCCAGACATGACATTTATTGCATATTGGAATGGCGCGTACTCTGGCAGTGCTTCTAATTTGGCATATTGCAACCGTGGTGCATTTGGTACGATTGTAACCAAGAATACTGGTGATTATGCTACGGCCGGACATACACATACATGGGACAGTATAACCAACAAGCCCAGTACTTTTGTGCCCAGTGCACACAATCATTCTGTTATCAAGAGCCTGAGTGTAAGCGGTACGACCCTGACATGGACAAAGGATGACGGTACGACAGGAAACCTGACAACGCAGGACACTAATACGACTTACGGGACGTTCAAAGGGGCGACCACGAGTGCAGCGGGCAGTACCGGCTTGGTGATTGCGCCGGTGGCGGGCAATGCGAACCGTTACCTACGCAGTGATGGAACCTGGGCTGTACCCCCGGATACGAATACAACCTATGGCGTGTTTGCGAAAGCGACCGCTGATGCGACGGGAAGTACAGGACTTGTTCCGGCACCGGCCAAAGGCCAACAGGCATATTACTTGCGTGGAGACGGGACCTGGGCTGTGCCGGCAAATACATGGCGAGGAATCCAGGACAACTTAACTTCGGCTTCGACCACAGATAGCTTGAGCGCAAACCAGGGCAAGGTATTGAAAGGTTTGATTGATGGTAAGGCGGCAAGCGGCCACACCCACAATTATGCTGGGTCCAGCAGCGCAGGCGGTGCCGCAACGAGCGCCAACAAGGTGAATGCAGCTTTGACGATTAACCTGAACGGGACAAGCCAGGGTGCATGGGATGGCAGCAGTGCAAAATCTATCAGCATTACGGCAGCCAGTGTTGGCGCAACAAGTGTGACAATTAGCAGGTGGTGATTTTTATATGGGAGTTTATTTAGGAAGTACGCAGGTGGATATGCAGGGAGGTTTTGTGACTGGTGGTGCCAGTGGGACGAGTTTGCAGAGCAAGACGGTTAGCCCCAGTGAGAGCGCACAGACGATCAAGGCCGACAATGGCTATGACGGTTTGAGCCAGGTTACAGTAAATGCAGTATCAAGAACTTATGTGGGAAGCGGCGTGACGAAAAAGAGTGCTGCGACTTATACGCCGGGTACCAGTGACCAGAGTATTGCATCCGGCCAGTATTTGAATGGTACCCAGACGATTAAGGGTGATAGCAATTTGACCGCCGGTAACATTAGAAACGGTGTGAGTATTTTTGGAGTTTCTGGTACTTACACGGGCAGCAGCAGTGGTGGAAGCGGAAGTGTGAGTTTACAAAGCAAAACTGTATCGCCAAGTGAAAGAACACAGACTGTAAAACCTGACAGCGGATACGGCGGATTGAGCCAGGTGACTGTAAATGCTATTTCGACTACATATGTGGGCAGTGGTGTGACCAAGAAAGCCGCTGCGACTTATACACCATCGACCAGTAACCAGACGATTGCCGCAAGCCAGTATTTAAGTGGTGCTCAAACCATTAAAGGTGATGCAAACCTTGTGGCCGGAAACATCAAGAGTGGTGTGAGCATTTTTTGGTGTGACAGGAACTTATGCCGGCGGCGGGAGTTCCGGCGGCAGTGGCAATAACAATGTGGAGGCTTATGCTATTACGGACACCAACCCCAGCGTGAGTTTTAAGCGCACTGACGGAGTAATCAAGATTTGGGGCTACGGCACCATGACCAGTTCCAGCGGCTGGGGCGGGCAGAGTACGAGCCTGATCGCGTTTGAGGGTGACAAGTACCACAAGAGCGCCATGTACGGCGGCCCAAGCAGCACCAATCTGAGCCTAAGCATCAGCAACGGAAAATTGACTGGACTGCCGAGCGGATTATCCGCAATCAACGCGATTGCAACGAGAGGTATATGATTATGGCCACTGATACAAAGCTGGACAGTTTGGTAATTAACTACCTGACACAAAGCCAGTATGATACGGCAAAAAAACAACGGCACACTGAATGCGAACCAGATTTATATGACACCGGCGAGCAGTACGAGTTATACACTGCCGACCGCAACAAGTTCTACCTTGGGTGGTGTAAAGATTGGCAATAACATTACAGTGAACAGCGGTACGATCAGTTTGACAAAAGCAAATGTAACCAGTGCTTTGGGATATACGCCACCGATTACAGATACGAAATATACATTGCCAAGTGCTACCAATTCAACCCTTGGCGGTGTAAAAATCGGAAACAATATCACAGTAAGCTCTGGTACTATCAGTTTGACGAAAGCTAACGTAACTAATGCACTGTTGACATCTGGTTCAAATTCACTAAATATTGGTAACAGTAACGATATAATAATGTCTACGCATCAATCGGGAGTAGGTTCTGGTGCAACATATCAGTATTATTATGGTGTTACTAATGGACTTGTAGTTGGAACCAACAACAAAATAAATACATACAAAAAAAGTTCTTCATCTATTAGCATTCCAACAAGCTCTATTTTTGGATGGTATTGTATGTGGAAAATATTGTAATTCCACACCTGACGGTGATTATCCAAAAAAGGACATCGTGTTTTTGATTGGCAACGGCACTTCCAGCGCTACTTCTAATGCTTTCCGAATCAATACAGATGGTACTGCATCGGGCGGCACCTATTCTTCTTCCGGCGCTGACTATGCGGAAATGTTTGAGTGGCAGGACGGGAACCCTGATGGAGAAGATCGACGTGGCATGTTTGTGACGCTGGATGGGAAATACATTCGACTGGCAAATAGCAAAGATACTTACATTTTGGGTATTGTATCCGGCAACCCGACTGTGCTGGGCGATACTGCTGAGGATCAGTGGGCTGATATGTACGAGCGTGACATTTTTGGAGCACTGAAGCATGACAGTACCACGGAGAACGGCCTGGTGTTGAACCCGAACTATGATAATGACAAACAGTATATTGCCCGCGGACAGCGCAAGGAATGGGATGCTGTTGGCCTGATGGGGAAGCTGGTTGTGGTGGACGACGGCACCTGCAAAGTAAACGGATTTTGCGCTGCCAATGATAGTGGCATTGGAACTAAAGCAGAAACCGGATACCGTGTGATGGAACGGCTGGATGAAAACCACATCCGAGTATTTGTGAAATGAGGTGAGAAGTATACAATATGGCGACAAATACAAAGTTAGACAGTTTAGTAATCAATTGTCTAACACAGAGCCAGTATGACCATGCCAAAAGTGCAGGCACTTTGAATGCAAACCAGATTTATATGACACCTGCAAGTAGTGGATCGACTTATACGTTACCTATGGCTTCTTCTGATACATTGGGTGGCGTAAAAATTGGCGATCATATCAATAGGGATATAACAGGTGCTATTTATTTATCTGAGGCAGACTTTGATACTTTTGGTGTGGTGAAACTTGGATCGAATATTTCCAGATCAGTAAGAAATGGTACTATTAGTGTTGCCACTGGCTCTACCAGCGTTCTTGGAGTATTAAAAGTAGGTAGCAACATTACGGTGAATTCCGGCACGATTAGTTTGACAAAGACGAACGTGACAAGTGCTTTGGGATACACACCGCCAACAACCGACACCAAGTACACACTGCCAACAGGTAATGCTTCGACTTTGGGCGGTGTGAAATTGAGTGATTCGACCAGTTCAACGAGTTCGACCAATGGTGGTATTGCGGCAACACCGGCGGCGGTGAAGGCGGCCATCGCGGAAGCAAAACTTGCGGCCTGGCCGATTGGCAGCATTTACATGAGCGTAAGCAATACAAGCCCAGCGTCTTTGTTTGGCGGTACCTGGGCAAGCATTTCTGGACGCTTTTTGCTTGGCGCTTCTAGTAGTTATCCCGCAGGTGGTACTGGGGGTGAATCCACACATAAGCTTACACAAAGCGAGCTACCGAATTATTCGTTGTCTGTGACCAACGGAAGCAACGTAATACGCTCCAAAACCGGAAACTCTGCGGATGCGTATGTTCAAACACAATCAGGCGGCTGGGGTATTCCGAACTGGGAATCCAAAACCGTAACCGTCGCCTCCGGCGGTTCCGGGGAAGCTCACAACAACATGCCGCCCTATCTGGTGGTTTATATGTGGAAGAGGACAAAATAAGGAGGATAAAGATGCGGCTGAAGAATGGAGAGGTATGTTTTGGGTGGCCATTGGCGCAGCATGTGATTACGGCTGGATGGAAATATAACAGTGGGGCGCTGCACAGGGCAATTGACTTCCGCGCTTTGGTGGGAACACCGGTATTTGCGGCGGAAGATGGAACGGTGCGCGTGGTTTACCATTGGAATGGGCGCGTGACGCAGGGCGACACCAACAGTTATGGCAATATGGTGAAGATTGAGCATACGGCGTATAAAGGCGGCAAGCTGGAAACGTTGTATGCTCATTTGAATTCTATCACGGTGAAGGTTGGACAGAAGGTGAAAACCGGCGAAGTGATTGGCTACAGCGGCCAGACCGGCAACTGTTTTGGTGCCCATTTGCATTTTGAGGTGCGTTGGAAAGGTGTGCGTGAGAACCCGCTGTGCTGGCTGGATGATGACTTTAAGCCGGCCAGCCGCGGTGTGATTTTGTGGGCCAATGCAAACCAGCACAGTGTACAGGTGGACAAGCAGGAAGCGGCTGAGGAGCCGAAGGTTGAACCAGCAGTAAAAAAACGACTGTGACAAAAGCCATTACCCTGAACAACGGCAAGTGGAATGTGCGCAAGGGTGCCGGAATGCAGTACCAGTCCATTGGGGTGATCAGCAGCCCGAATGCCAAGACCGGCAAGCCTGTTTGCATTGGATATGAGACGGTCGTGAACGGCTGGTTCAAAACGGTTTATGGTTATATCAGCCAAAAAGCGGTGAAGAGCCATACCTGAGTGCAGCCAAAGCAGGTGATTTTTATGAAGGAAAACTGGAGCCTGATGAGGTTCAGCAAAAAGGATTATTGTTTTTACGATGGGCGCAACGATTGTTTACGCGATTGTTTACATGATCCTGTGTTTTAGGACCGGACAGTTACCGGAATCGTCTTTTAACATTGGGCTGTTTGCGGCAATGAGTGCAGAGAATTTGTGTAACGCCTGGATTAAGGTGAGGGAAAAAGTAGCGGAAGAAGAAAAAACAGAGGGTGACAATGCGCCCCCTGGTGATGAAATTTTTACGCCGATTGATGAGACAAGTGACACGGAAGAGATTGGAGGTTAGGTATGGAACAGGGGATTGTATATATTGTGATGGGCCTGGTTTGCGTGGTTGCTTTTATGGTCGGCAAATATGTGATGCCGAACGCCCAGGAGACAGTAAACAAAGCGCTGAACCTGTTGAGCGGCTACCCGCTGTTGATGCAGTGGGGGTTAAGCGCCTGTAAATATATCAAGCAATATTTTAACGATATTTCCGGCGAGGAAAAGAACAGACGCGCCGCAGAACTAATTATGGAAGTGGCCAAGCAGGCCGGCGTTACCATTACAGAGGAGCAGGCGCGTGCGATTGCCCAGGCGGCTTACGAGCAGATGAAGGCGGGTGAAGCTGCTGCCGGAGAGAAGGTGAACGCAGATGCCTAACCCGGTATTTACATTTACGGCGCAGGACATACTGACGATGATGCTTTCAGTTTGTGGGGCGCTGGTTAGTATTTCGGCTGCGATTGCCGTGGTGGTTAAGTTCAACAACTTTTTGAAAAAACCAAACAAAGATCAGGATGCCCGGATAGACAAGCTTGAAGGGCGGCTGAAAACGGTGGAAGGGCGCTGCGACACGTTTGACAAACAGTTGGAGGGTGTGAAGAAGCACCTGAATAGCCTGGATGAAAGCATCAACATGCTGCTGCGGGCAGAATTTGCACAACTGGGGCACAACCTGAACGGCGACAATGTGGAGCAGATGCAGCGAGCATTTGACGATATACAGGAGTTTTTATTTAAGCGTTAAGGTTGACAGCTTGCCACCCATGGTATATAATACAAGTAGAGGATTAAAGCTTTTATCAGCCATCCAGCTAGTGGCAAGTAAATTTTACGCTTGAGTAAAAACAGTAAAGAATTATACAAACAGGAAATAGGGAGTACCTTTGGTTTGAAACCTTGGGTGCCCCTATTTTTTAGCAGGTTGGAAGTATCAATACAGTTCAGAAACAGAAAGAACTTTTGGCGGGAAGATCCTCGCGCTTGCCGGATTGGGGGTTGGTGTGGAGATGCTGACAGATATCGGTAGAGTTAATTTTTACGAGTAGTATTATTTTTTTTTGGCAAGGTTCCGACATTTTTTTAACGGCCTGCTTATCACGTTCCGCCCTACATTCCAGGCAGAAAGATGCACGAGGGCCACCGGTGAAAGTAATACCGCACGACTTACAAACATGAGATATCATGTGTGGTTTATAGACGGCTTGTCCACGACATGTGGGGCGTAAACGCTGTCTTTCTGCCCTTCAAACGAATCTCAACACCGAGCACAACGACGAAGTATGAAATTACCCCTTAAAATAAATCATTGACAGAGCATTGAAACAGCGAGGCAAGAGTTTGTGCTGCCTGAACAGTAGGTTTGCTTTCGCCGGATTCAATGCGTTGGTATTGGCGGGCGGATATACCGAGTTTATCTGCTGCCTGTTGGACAGTCATATTAGCGCGGGCACGCATGGCTTTGAGACCGATGGGCTTGATGTCCGAATACTTTTCGGCCTGGCCATGATAATAACCAAGAGCAAAGGCACCTTGCAACTCAATGGGAAGAATGCTGTTAAATCCGTTCTGAACGTCTTCCTCGGTAAGGGTTGAATATGTTTGGGTAATCAGGCGATCCAGCTCTGGAGAGATACGGTGTTCAGAACGTACACGAAGAATCAGCTTGGTAATTTCCAAAAACGGATACATGGTGGCGTTTTGGAAGCTATTTGTTTTTGGACCATCGTCGCCATAGACTGCTGTGGTTAGTCGGTTATAGAGAACGCCCATTGCAAAAACTTGTTCTGTAGCAAAAGCCATAAGAAAGTCTCCTATCCGCATGACGTTTAATGTCGTTCCTTTGGTTATAGGATACGACATTTTATGTCATATGTCAAGGTGGTTTTGAAGATTTTTATTGGGTTCCCTATATTTCGCTAAATTAAGCTTTAGCGAAGTTGATGGTTATTTCTTGTTCTTTTTGTGTTCAGCCATTGCGTCTGCCAGGCGCTGTTCCCAACCGGCGTTATCGTCTAAAAATTTATTGTAAAGAATTTCTTCGGCTTCTTTCCTGGCAGCGATTGCGTCTTTTAGATCAGTGAAGAAGCCAAGGTGAATGAGTTTGTGCTTAAAGCTAATATATGCTTTGTAGGTTCCTTTTTTGGTAAGTGCAACACCGTTTACCCCGGTTTTAGAGTTTTTATTTACTGTTCCATTTACGCGCGAACGAAGTTTCGCCAAGTCGGTTCCGTCTACGTTTACGAC